>OKSB01000004.1_pt1 | contig 213631 bp, 190 predicted proteins | sample 1601171 | NCBI WGS metagenome assembly OKSB01 (sample SAMEA3541496, study PRJEB24748) | human gut metagenome | biome: human gut; feature: human-associated habitat; material: faeces | place: China | collected 2012 | reverse complement strand
TAATGGTACCTCAGGTAGCGAAGCTGCAGAAGGAATACTTCAATACTCCGGGCAAGTACTATCTGGCAGATAAAGAAGCCAAAAAAGCTAAAAAGGCATCAGTGTAAGAGATAAGGTATATTATTTATAATTGTTGAATTAAATTATCATAAAACGTTGTTTAAATTTTTTCCGCATGATACTTACTGCTTAAACGTAGTATGATGAATTTAATATGTGCATTGAAGACCCCGTATCATCAGTGATACGGGGTCTTCATTTTTTGCCTGTTATATTTCAGTTTCCGCTACTTTCATCATGATCGCACATTCGATGCGTTTTTTGAACAATTCGCAGCCGGGTTTATAGACGCCTCTTATGCTTCCAGAAGCATGGCAGGCGTTTGCGGCGCAGCCTCCCGAACAGTAGAACTTAGCCCAGCAGTCGCTGCACTCGGGACGGGAATATGCGTTACAGGTTCTGAATTCCTCCTGAAGAGGCGAATTGCTGACGCCTTCCCATATATCTCCCAGCTTGTAGGCAGCGTCTCCTACGAACTGATGGCACGGATAGAGATCTCCCCAAGGAGTCACGGCCATATATTCAGTTCCGCAGCCGCAGCCGGATATCCGCTTATATATACATGGACCGCCGGTCAGATCCAGCATATAATGATAGAAGGTTATAGGGCGTCCCTCTCTTTGGCGGCGTAGCATATCCTGAGCAAGTATTTCGTACTGCTGCTTCACGATTTCTATATCCTCTGAGGTCAGAGCGGCCGGATCACCTTCTGCGGCGACGACCGGTTCCATGCTCAGCTGTGTAAATCCAAGGTCTGCCATGTGGAACACGTCCTTGGTGAAGTCCGGATTGGCGTGAGTAAAGGTGCCTCTGATATAATAATCCTTGTCTCCCCTCGATTCAACGAGGCGCTTGAATTTTGGAACTATGGCGTCATAGCTTCCGTTGCCCTTGTAATCGACGCGGAGCCTGTCGTGGATTTCCTTTCTGCCGTCGAGACTTAAGACCACGTTGCTCATCTGTCTATCTGCGAAGTCGATGACGTCCTCATCTATGAGCATGCCGTTGGTGGTGAGGGTGAAGCGGAAGTTCTTGCGATGCTTTTTTTCCTGAACCCTCGCATATTCCACCAGCTGCTTCACTACTTCCCAGTTCATCAGCGGCTCGCCTCCGAAAAAGTCTACTTCGAGATTCGTCCTGTCTCCGGAATTCTCTATCAGAAAATCCAAGGCCCGCTTACCTGTCTCAAGACTCATGAGAGCCCGCTGTCCGTGGTACTTTCCCTGGCTGGCAAAACAGTAGGAACAGTTCAGGTTGCATGTATGAGCCACATGAAGGCACAGAGCCTTGATAACATCTTTGCTGCGCTCTTTGAATGTTCCCGCAACCTCTGCAAAAGTATCCGGTGTATACAGCTTTCCTTCGGCCTTGAGAAATTCTATATCATCTATACATGACATGACGTCGTCTTCTGTGACGTCATCTCTGTGTACGTATTTTTCCAGGATAGATTTTACGATATCTTCTCTGGAGTTTTCAGGATACATTGATATTATATCGTAGGCGACCTCGTCCACTGAGTGTATAGATCCCGAGCAGGTATCCAGCACTATGTTATAGCCGCCCATCCGGTACTGATGTATCATATATTTTCCTCCGGTAAAATGACATAAATATTGCCGCCTTAAGTGGCGGCAATTCTGATTGTTGATAAACTTCGAGGTGTTTATTTCTCCTCGTTCTCACATTTTTGGTTTGCAACTCCGCAGCTGGTTTTGCAAGCTGACTGGCAGGAAGTCTGACATTCGCCGCATCCTCCGTTTTTAGCGCTCTCGCAGAGAGAAGCGGTTTTTAAAGTTTTGATTCTTTTCATAGTGCGTTTCTCCAATCTAATAATATATTATTTTATCATAAAAAGTCGCCTGAATCAATGGTTATTTCGACACATTGCTCATGTAGCTCAGCCTGAAGCTGCCGTTGAGCTCGATCAGCGCTTCTATGGCCTCGGCGTCTGTGACAGACGAAGAACCCTTCTGATCTGCTATGATACCCAGCAGGTCGGAAAGACTTGCATAGGACTTGGACTGGAAATATTCCACATATACATCTTCCATGCCGTAGACTGCGGCCATATCGCTTGCGGCCTCTTCAAAAGTTCCTATCTCATCCACCAGACCGTTGTCTACTGCCTGCTGAGCGGAGTATATTCTTCCGTCAGCCAGTTCTCTTACCTGCTCGTTGGACATGCCTCTGCCTTCTGCTACTATGCTGACGAACTGCTCGTAGGCTTCATCTGTAAGGGACTGGAATATAGCTCTCTGCTCGTCTGTCATAGGTTCCGTGTTGCTTCCCATGGACTTGTTGGCTCCGGAAGTTATCGTCTCTGTATTTATGCCCAGATCAGACAGCAGACCGCTTATATCTATAAATGTGCCCATGGTGACGCCTATAGATCCGGTCCAGCAGTTTCTGTTGGCGATGATCTTGTCGCACGGAGCCGAGATATAATAGCCGCCTGAAGTTGCCTGCGACTGCATCGACGAGTAGACAGGCCGGCCTGTAGTCTCCTGATAATCCTTTATCTTTAAGTAAAGCTCATCCGACGCATAGACGCTTCCGCCGGGAGTATTCACATACAGGATCATACCCTTGTTGCGGTCGTCTTCTGCCATGGAATCTATGGCGTTTAGAAGATACTGATGATTGTAAGAACCGCTTCCGTACTCATCTATGGTGTCGATAACGTATAAGACTCCTATATAATCATGACCGAAATTAGTGGTGACTTCCGAAGAATCAGAATTTCCGGCGATACCGCCTATGATGCTGCTGCACCCGGCCATAAATATGGCTATAGCCACGAGTATGAGAACTATGATTATTACTGCCTTTGCCCAGGAGGGAAGTCCTCTCCTTCTCCCGGCGTCTACGTAGGAACCGTATCTGTCGTCAAAGCATTCTTCGTCGTGAAAACGCCCGTCTGAATAGTATTGAACCCGTCTTTTTTCTTCATCGAATCGATCCAAATCGCGACCTCCTTTTTTAGAGAAGTAAGTATGTATAGCAATTGTAACATGAAAACCGGCGGTTGGAAAGAAAAATATTGACAGTGTACTATGGTGCATGGTACACTTAGGATGAAAAGGGAGGTAAGCTATGTTTCAGCTTGATTTGCGTAACAACAAATCAATATATGACCAGATAGTGGATAAGTTCAAAGAGCAGATTATGATGGGCCAGTTGCAGACCGGAGCTAAGATGCCTTCGGTAAGAGAACTGTCTCGGGAACTTGGGGTCAACCCCAATACCATCCAGAAGTCTTACAGAGAACTTGAACGTCAGGGCTATATCTACACGTCTTCGGGGGTGGGGACCTTTGTTGCGGATAAAAAGAGTATAGTGCCTGATGAAGAGGGTCTTTGCAAGGCTAAAGACGCCATAGGGGGGGCGTTCAGGGAACTACTGTTTCTCGGTCTTAGCTATGAAGAAGCTTACAAAATTGCGATTGAGACAATCGAAGAAAGGAAGAATGACCTGTGATCAGAATAGAAAATCTTTGCAAAACATATGAGGATATAAGAGTTCTGGATAACTTTAGCCTGCTTGTTCCAAAGGGTTCTGTTTACGGTCTGATGGGTCTTAACGGGGCAGGAAAAACGACTGTAATAAAACACCTGGCCGGTTTTGTTGCTCAGGATTCGGGAACCGTCGCCATAGACGGGCAGCCGGTAATAGATAACGAAAAACTCAAAGAGAGAGTGCTCATCATACCGGACGAGGTATTTTTCTTCCGAGGCTACAGTTTGAAAGACATGAGGGGGTATTATAAGGACATATATGAGCGGTGGAATGACGAACGGTTCGAAAGGATGACAGAAGACTTCAAAATAGACGTTAGGAGAAATATGGGGAATTTCTCAAAAGGAATGCGTAAACAGGCAGCCTTCTGCCTGGCTATGTCGGCTATGCCTGATTATCTGATACTGGACGAACCTATAGACGGGCTCGATCCTATAGTGCGCAGAAAATTATGGCGCTATATAATGGGCGATGTGGCCGAACGTGAAATGACCGTTCTCATTTCATCTCACAATGCAAGAGAGATGGAAGACGTATGCGATTATATAGGTATAATAGCAGGGGGAAAGATGATATTCGAAGGAGATCTGCTGGAGATGATGCCGGTTTCCATAGAAGAGATATTTATAGAAAAGCTTGGAGGTGGCCGAAGTGCAGAATAAAAAATATTTCAGCCTTTCATGGCCTCTCATAAGAGAATGTTTCAAAATGTATTGGTATATACCGGCCTTATCCTTCGTGATGTACTTCTTTGCCGGCATATTTCCGGTGCTCTCAAATCTGAAACATATTCCGGAGCTGGAGAATTATATAACGGAATCTTTTAATAACCTCAAATTTATTTACATGGCTCTTCTGATAATAGCGCCGGTAGTTTCAGCGTCTATCATGATGGGCTACCTGCACAGAGAATCCAAAGCTCTGATGCTTCACGCCCTTCCCATGTCAAAGAACCGCCTGTTCAATTCATATTATCTGAGCGGATGGATACTGTGTCTGATACCGGTGGCGCTGATTGCGCTGCTTTACTGCGCCATAGCTCCGAGTACCGAGATCATACAGCTTAGGGACATATCAATATGGTTTATAAGTTCGCTGTCAATGATAACTTTTTTCTATGGCATAGCCGTGCTGGCGGGGTCTCTCACCGGCACCGTATATATGAACCTCATAGCCGTAGGAATCATGATGGTCATAGCGCCGCTGATCACGTTCATAATAAAGACTTACGGAGAGATCTTTATAGCGGGCTTTTATACGCTTCCCGAAGGGGTGCTGGATTTCTCAGTCAAGACTAACCCTGTATTCGCTCTGATGTTCTATTTCCAGCCTCTCACCCTCAAGGCATACGGAATCTATTTCGTAGCAGGTCTTGCGCTGGGAGCAGTATCGAAGGAGATATACAGGACGAGAAAACTGGAACTTGTGGGAAATTCCATGCTTTCCAGAACCTTTGAAGAGATATGCACCTACCTCACCGTATTCGTGGGAATGAGCGCCTTCGGACTTTTGGCCTGGAATTTTACGCGCCAGAGAGCATTTATAATAGTAGGTATGATATTAGGCATACTGTTTACTTTCGCCGTGACTAAGATAGTAGTAAACAGAAGCGTCAGGATATTCAACAGAGGACTCCTGCGTTCGCTGGCGATATATATGTGTATAGCGGCTGTTTTCATATCCATAACCGTCTTCGATATTTTCGGGATCGGAAACAGAGTGCCCGAGGCGGATCAGGTAGAGTCTGTCGAGATGTCGGGCCTGGTGGAAGGCTACGATGTAGCTAACCTGGCGTACGGAGACGCAGGCCAGGAGTATGTGAACAACAAGCCTCTGCTCACTTCGCCGGAGGCTATAGAACTGACTCGCAAGCTTCATCAGTACATCATAGATAACGGTATCTATATAGTAGATGAAGAGACTTCTCAGGAGAGCCGGTATGAATCTCCTCTTACCGATAAAAAGGGAAATGAAATCTATGTATATAACGAATATATAAACATAAATTATCATCTGAAAAACGGAAAGGAATTGAGCCGCAGATATAATATAGTGCTGGACGATGAGGCAATTGAAATCATAAACGATCTGCTCAGCTGTGAAGAATACGTGGAAAAGAGCAAGATAACTTCTTATATAAATGTAGATAAGATAAGTTATATGATCATAACGCCGGTGGATTCATACTGGTACGATTATGAGAACAGCGAGGGCGGCGTTGACGTCAGCGAGGATGATATGTCTACCGTAATAATAGACGACAAGGACAGGATTATCGAGATACTTAAGGCATGGGAAAAAGACGTGGCTGAGGGAAGCTATAAGAACGGCAATCGTTCGCTGACCGAATCGAGAGGTATTGGCAGCATAGATATCTATTTTGAAAAGGCGAAGAAAAAATTAGATAAAGAGACGAAGGACGATAAAGCTTCTTCCTCGTCCAATGTGGCAGGCGAGATCGGCGGTATAAACGAAAGTATGATATATGAGGGCGCAAACGATAATCCTTATATAGGCTTCATGTTTACGGACATAGATCAGAACTTGATGTCGTACCTGCAAAGCCTGGGCATAACAGACAGCATGGGATTTTAAAGGTGAATTATGGATGTGGTTTATTATGAAACTATAATAGTAGGCGCAGGGGCCGCAGGGCTTTACTGCGCCTGCAGTCTTGATGGGGGCGCCGAGTCTTCGGCTCTCGTCCTGGAGAAGAACAAAAAGGCCGGAAGAAAACTTCTGATGACGGGAAACGGGCATTGCAATGTGACTCACGGCGGCTCTATCAAGGAATTTATAGGCCATTACGCGGACAAGGGGCGCCGCATAAGAGGAATACTGCAAAGATATAACAACCGGCAGTTGTGCGATTTTTTGGAGAGCATAGGAGTACCGCTCACAGAACGAGAGGACGGCAAAGTATTTCCCGCCTCCATGGACTCAGCCGATGTTCTGAATTCTCTGCTGCGGGAGATCGAAAGAAAAGGTATCGCTGTCAAATATGAGTCGGAAGTCATCCGAATAGAGCCTTTTGCCGGCGGTGAGAAAGCTTCTGAAAGCCGCTTTACGATCTATACGCCGAAAAAGAGCTATCGATGCCAAAATCTCGTCATAGCCACCGGCGGCTGTTCTTATGCCGGTACAGGTTCGGACGGAAAGATGCTGAATATATTATCGAGAGATCTTAACATAGATATAGAGGAGCCAAGACCTGTTCTCACTCCCGTATATGTGGAGGATTATGAGTTTGGAGACCTCAGCGGCGTCAGCTTCAGAAACATAGAAGCGTATATAGAGACTGAAGATGGAAAGAGACTCAGGGGCTTTGCAGGAGACTTATTGTTTACAAGTAAAACTCTTTCCGGACCTGCCATACTGAACAACTCCAGATATATGCGGCCCGGCATGATCTTGTCTGTGAACTTTCTGACTCCGGCAGACGAGCCGAAAATCACAGAACGTTTTAAAAAGAATTTTCCGGGAAACGGCAGATCGCCCCAGACCTATATGAGCGAAAATCTGGGCCTTCCTAAAAGATTTGCCCAGGCCATAGCATGTAAATTATCTGTAAACGACAGAAAAGTGTCACAGCTTACAGGAAAACAGATGAGATCTCTTTCGGAAGTTTTGACAGGATATAAGTTTAAAATACGTAAATTAGGAGGATTCAGCGAAGCTATGGCCACCGGCGGAGGTGTATCATTGTGTCACAAAACTTCCGCAGTAATGGAACATGAGGTACATAAGGGGTTATACTTTATCGGTGAAGCAGTTGACGTGGACGGAGATACTGGCGGATATAATCTGCAGTTTGCATATTCGTCTGCCAAAGCTGCGGCACATAATATCTCGGCAGGAGAGTTTTTGCGGGGAACAAAAAAATAAATGCGACGGACGACCTATGACCCGGCAGCTTTAAAGAGGGCTTTAGCTATGCCGGGTTACATTTCTCTCGCTCCCTGCCGGGATGCTATGAAAATACAGATGTTTTAAATAAAAAACGGAAAAGTATCAAAAACTTTTCCGTTTTTTAGAGGCACGAGGGCGGCAGTCTGCCGCCCTCTTATTTTCTATGCTTTGCATAGCTGGTGGCGCAAAGCTTCTATTATATCTGCGCCGCAGTCTTCCATGAGATCGCGGTTGATATCCTGCATCCTTGATATGTCGCCGTTTTCAATATGTGAAACTTCGTGCATGTAGGCTTGTCTTTGCATTTCATAACTGAGTCTTGAATTTAAGACTATGGTGTAGAAATCAAAGCCGTCGCTTACTACAAAGCCGTGAACGGCGCAGGGTAAATCCAGCAATATCACCTTTGCGTAATTTGGATCGTACATATACTAATCATCTTCCTTCTTCATACGGTCAACCAAAGCAATAACGGCTCTGAGGTCTTCCGCGCTTACGTCTTTGGATGCGCTGAACAGCATGCGAAGTTCGGGTCTTTCGTATACCTGCTGCGCTATCTTTGCCACTTCATCATCAAGGTAGTAGCCGTCTTCGGCTTGATGATCGCCGGCAAAATCCGCTGAAGTCTCCTCAGACAGACGCCTTTTGGCGGCGGAGATAAACGAAGTGTAATCCACGCCGAAGAGTGAGGTGAGCTCCATGAGTTTATCCATGCTTATCTTTCTCTGGCCGGTCTCATATCTTTGTATGGTCTTTGCGATGACCCCTATCTTTTCTCCGGCCTGCTCGAGAGTAAAACCTGCTTTAAGCCTAACTTCTTTAAGCATTTTTCCCATAATTTCATACAATTTTGCTTCTTGTTCACTCATTTTAAAAACGTCCTTTCCCTTGCTGTAACTACATTATAGACTATTACGGACAAAAAATCAAGTCATATCTAAAAATAATTTTAAAAAAATGTCCAAAAAGGTCTTGACGTACCCAAAAAGTTGTAGTATGATTCTTATTGTCCGATAAGGACAACAAAATGTCTGAAATGGTACCGAGCAGGACATGAATATGAAAAAACATATCGACAACTTAATAGCCAGAAGTTCCGAGACGTTCTTTTAAAGAAGAGCCGAAGTACAAGTGCGCATTATGCGATAAACACTGATGTACAAAATAGAGCCGCGGCGGGCTCTAAGGCGACGAGGCTTTATAAAGGATAATGATACTTACGCATTGCCGGGTCACACCATGGTGCGTCCCGGAGGAAATCGGGGAGGCTTAAAGGCCTATGAAGCAGAGCCACTGCAATCGGAACCGGCAGAAAGGAACAAATTATGATACAGGTAAAATGTATTACAGGGGATACGGAGTATATCGAAAACGAGCTTTCCTCTATGCTTTCTGAAGGCTGGGAAATAATCAGCATAGATACTGCTATATATGAAAGTTACGGGACTCTCAAGAGAGATACCGCCGTTTACCTGAAAAAATCTAATTAACGAAAAGGAGAAATAATTATGGCAATTAGTACACAAGGAACAGTTTTAAAAATCAAAAATGGAGAAGAAGCATTAGTAACCGTGAACATCAAGTCTTTCCCTGATCTTGGGGCAGCCCCTGCGGCCATCGACGTTACTACTCTGGCCGACACGGTACAGAAGTTTATTCCGGGAGTAAAGGCTCTTGCAGCTATGGAATTCGTAGCTAATTACGATAAGGAGGTCTTCACTACCCTCAAGGGAAAAGAAGGGGAAGATCTTACTTATACGGTAGAATTCGGAGCTAACGGCACTTTCACTTTCAACGGTTCTCACTCTGTGGCCATCGCCGGAGCCGGCCTTAACGCAGCAGTAGACATGAAGATCTCTGTGCTTCCGAACGGCGAGATAACAGCAGCTTAATCTGAGATGAAAGGGAGGGAAAAATCATGAAAATTAACGACAGAGAATATACGATTCCTGAATTAAATTTCAACGCAATGTGCGAACTCGAAGATCTGGGAGCGTCGTTTTCCGAAATGGACAAAAAGGTGCTTTCCACGGTCAGAGCATTTTTAGCGCTTGCTATGGGCGGGGACGCTGAAAAAGCGGGAAAGGAAATCGAGGCCCATATCGCCTCAGGCGGCAAGTTTGATGACATAATGCAAGACATCAACAGAGCCGTGGAGGAAAGCGGTTTTTTTCGGGCTCTCAAGGCGTGAGCGGAGAAGAAAGCTGGCCGCGGCAAGGCGGAGGCGCGTCCGGCGCTTCCAAAGAGCCGGCTCCTGATTCTTTCAGAGAAGCCGTAAGCCGGGAATGGCTCCCCTTCGCCATCTGCGCAGGGCTGACAAAGGAGCAGCTTGGAAAGCTGTCTCCTGCGGCTCTGGCGCCGTATATAAGGGCGAGAGAAATAGAGCAGCGAGCCAGAATGGAAGAAATAAATTTTCAATGCTGGATGACAGGGATTTATTTTACCCATGCTCTGGCCTGTGCTTTCTCTCAGAACAGCTCTTATCCGGAGGCGCCTTTTGAGCTTTTTCCGGAGAAGATTTCGGAAGAAGAAAGAAGCCGAAGGGACGCCGAACTTTTCTCCGCTTACGTCAGCGAATATAATTCGCAGATAAAAAAGGAGGAGAAATGAGATTATTAGACGGATATAACCTGACGGTGGGGGCTGTCCTTGCCATGGCTGCCGAGATATTTCATCAGTATGGCGCGGTGCTGGCGACTTTTCTGATATTCAACATCATAGACTGGATAACAGGCACATGTAAAGCCAGATTTTCGGGCAGAGAATCCAGCGTCTGCGGTCTGAAGGGTATCTGCAAGAAGCTGGGATACTGGGTCCTGATCTTCGTCGCTTTTATGACGGGACAAAACCTGATGATAATGGGCGATGAAATGGGAGTTGGCTTTGCGGCTGCCGAATATATAGGGTGGCTCACCCTCACTATGCTGGTAGTCAACGAGGCCAGGAGCATTACAGAAAATCTGGTGCAGATGGGCGTTAAGGTGCCCTCAGTCCTCATCAGGGGTCTTGCCATAGCGCAGAAAGAACTTGAGGATATACAAGAAGATGAAGAAAATAACAGCGAGGCCATAGACAGAGACAGCCTGTGACATATATATGAACCGAAAGCAAGGCCCCTTTCACCTTAAAAGGGTTTGTATATAGAGGCAGAAGGCGTGGTTAAATACGCCTTCTGCCGGCAAGATGCCGACGAGAAATTTATCTCCGTATGACTGCAAAAGAAAAGACAAGGGCATATTAAAACTACCATAATCCGGCGATGGTAGTTTTTTTGTGTTCTTAAAATAAAGATAGCCTTTAAATGTTACTCCGGAGGACATTTGAAAGGAGAAGGAAGAAAGGAGGTTAAAATGGGGATAGTATGCGAATCCGTTTGTTGCAAACCTAACCGGTTAATAGTATAATTATCAAAAATGGAGGTGTGGCATGCTGGGTGAAGGTATGATCAAAAAGGTTCTGGATAATATTCTTCAAGTGAATAAAACAGAGATTAAGGACATAAAGAAGATGTTTAAATGTCTTGATGAGGCTCTCGAAGCAAAAGAAAAGCTTGAATATGAAGAAGATGAAAAAGAACGAAAACATTTAGAGTGGCTTTGGGGAAGGCGGGATAGTATATGGGTGAACTTGTCAAACCTTGCTATATTTGAAGTGACATGTGAGTCGTTTCAGAGATACAGTCCTGATGAAAAATATGTGCCATTTATTTTACGGGCTTACGAAGAGCATAAGGACAGAATAAATGCGTGGGATCGGGGAAGCAACTTTAGATTGCAAAAAAAACCCATCACAAGCGAGCGAAAGGCTAGAAAATCTTTGGAGGAATTTATCAAAGGATTAAATAAAAATACGCCCCTTGTTGCAAGGCTACTCTTATCAGATTATGTGACCGCCGACCGTAAAAAAATTGCGTACGCAATCAGAGATTGGCTCATAAATGACTTCGACGATTTAATAGATAAGATAGAACCTGCCAGGCAGGAATATATCATATCGAGAAAAGGAAATGTAAAAGAAGAAGAAGTGGAAGTTATGCTGAAAGAAACTTTCCCGGATGAATATGATATGTATAGCAGTTGTCTGCTTGATAGACCTTTTATCCCGTTTGTATATTATCCTAATTTAAAAATCAAATAATTTAATTTAAAGATTGCTCTGCTGATGAAGCAGAGCTTTTATATTTTAGGAAAGGAGAAAAAATGTCAGAAAAAGAAAAGAAAAAAGCCGAAGAGCTATCGGATGTGTTTAAGGATTTAGGCAGTGCCTTCAGGAGCGTAAACTCTGACTTTGCCGACTTGATGACTTCCATCTCTGCCGGAATCAGCACTTTTGAAAGCCTAAAAAGAACATTCAATATGGAAGAGGAGGGAGGGATAGTTAAGAATTGCTTAAATAGTGTGTCAAAATTATTTGGCAACGCCAACGAGAAAATACAAGAAACTACAACCAACGCCTTTAAAGCGATTGAAAAGTCATATAATGAACTTTCCCTTACCCTTAAGAACGAAGGTGTATGCTCTTGTCAAGGGCTTTAAAAAATAGAACCTTTGACAAGAGCATATTAAAACTACCATAATCCGGAGATGGTAGTTTTTTTGTGTTCTTAAAAATTTACAATCGCCCTATACCGTTGATTCGGGCAGCGGCATAGGACAGAGAAAGGAGTGATATAATCGGAGGTCATGTGTCAAACGATTTTACCTTGAGAACAAAATCTTCAATGAAAAAATATTCTCCGTAGATTTTTTTAGTGAAGAAATTTTCGCAGGAAGTGGAAAAATAGACATTATAACGAGATAAGGGGTTTGATATGTTCACATCGTCAAAGTATATACCTAATTGATAATCAGGAGGCAAAACAGGACTATATAGGGTACTATGATAAATTGAGCTACCGCTTATTGAAGAAAAAGGTATTTCGACATAAACAGTATTATCCATTATGTTTTTAATGATAAACTTAGTGTCTGTAAAAAATATACAGGCTTTCTTTGAATCTTTAGGCATCATGTTAAAAGAGTTAACATCAATATTTTTCATCAATATAGGATACTGGGCGTTATATTCTTTCTGCATTTTTTGAAAAAAAGGAATGACAGTTTTACGTATATAATATGTCCATTTTGCAACCCTGAATATAGGGTAGATAACAGCAAAAGCAAGAAGCAGTTTTAAAATAGTTATTGCCCAAAATTCAAAGGAGTAATCGTAATAAACATACATAATAGGGTAACCTCCAATATAGATATATCAAAATTATACAACAGAACACTTAGTAAAAAAAGAACTTTTAAAGAGAAAGGAGAAAAAATGGCACAAAGTACAGAGAATGTAAACATGCTCTCCGTAGATACCGAAGCTCTCGCTGCGGCGCAGGAGATGATAAACAGCATAGTCTTACAGATCGGGCAGATACCTGAGGCTAAGACATTCAACCTTGAGGTGGCGGCAGATGTTTCCAGTATAGCTAGTGTAGTGCTTTCTATAGGTCAGATGATCCAGAGCTTTGTAGCGGGGAAGAAAAAGGCTAAAGAACTGGAGGAATATTTTGATAAAGGTAAAAGGGTGATTGACGACTTAGGAAGTAGCCTTGGCAACACTATCAAAAGCGTAGCCGCCGATCTTGCTGCCGGCAGCAAGGCTATAGGCGAGGGCATAGCCGACGGAGTATCAAAGGGACTTAAAGACGGTCTAAAGTCGGTCAAGATGAAGACAAAAGAACTGGGAGAGGACGGGGTTATAAAAGAATTTGAAACCACCCTCGAAATCAACTCCCCATCCAAAGTCATGAAGCGCATAGGAGGATACATAGCCGACGGACTGGGAGACGGAATCAAGGACGGATCCAAGACTGTCAAGTCCGCCATGGGCGACATCAGCGACACCGTGGAAAAATCCGCCAAGAAGACTTCAAAGACCAAGTTCAGCTTCGGGGGCATAGCCGCCGTAGCCACGATAGTAGCTACCCTGGTAGGATATTTCGTAGACATGCTTTCCACCAACGAAGCGTTGAGCGAAAAGATGGGCAAGATCTGGGAGAAGATAACAGAAGCCCTTTCGCCTGTCATAGAAGTGGTGACAGGCCTCTTCGATTCCTTCATAAACGGAGGAGAGGGAACCAGCAGCATACTCGACACGGTGGTGGAAGTTATCACCAACGTAGCCACGTTCATAGGAGAAGTCATAACTCAGATAGTCACCTTCTTCCAGGAAAACAGCGAGGTCATAGGAGGAATAGTCAGCGCAGTCTGGGGCGTGATTTCAGGCATAATCGAAGTCGCCAAAGAGATATTCGCAGGAGTCTTCGAGATAATAGGAGGATTCTTCGAAGAACACGGCGATACCGTGATGGCAGTAGTCGAGACCGTATGGGGATTCATTTCGAGCATACTGGACGGAGCCGCCAAGATCTTCGGCGGCATCTTCGACGTCATAGTCGGCATATTTACCGGCAACGGCGAAAAGATAAAAGAGGGCTTCGGCAAGATCTGGGAAGGTATCAAGGGCATCTTCGGAGGCGTAGCGGACTTCTTCAGCGGAATCTGGGATAAAGTAGTGAACCTGTTCAAGAAAGTGGGCACCAAGATAGGAGACGCTATAGGAGGAGCCTTCAAGACGGTGGTGAACTCTATAATCGGGTTTGCGGAAAATATGATAAACGGCTTTATAAAAGCCATAAACGTGGCGATAAAAGTCATAAACCTCATACCGGGAGTCAATATCAAGAAGCTGGACCTTCTGGTTATTCCTAGGCTGGCCGCCGGCGGAATGGTAGACGCCGGACAGATGTTCATCGCCCGTGAAGCAGGTCCCGAACTCGTAGGTTCCTTCGGATCGAGAGCCGCCGTCATGAACAACAATCAGATAGTGGAATCAGTATCAAGAGGTGTATACAATGCCGTTAGAAGCGCCATGGGCACAGGAAACGGCAGTTATACCTTCAACATCACCAATCAGCTGGACGGAAGAGAGATAGGCAGACAGGTGATCAAATATCATAACGGAGTAGTCAAACAGACGGGAATGTCGCCGCTTCTGATTTGATCTCCATATAAAGTAAAAAGTATAAAAACGCCTTCAAGCCAAAAGCGGGAGGCGTTTTTAATTGAGAAAAGGAGGAAAAAATGTCAATTTTAAATGTAATAACTTATGATGAGAACGGCGCAGCCGGTAAAACTCCACTGCCCGACCCTCAGACTCTCCAGTGGGATTCCGTTGACGTCGAGGCGGAAGGCTGCAGCGGCACTAACCAGCTGGGAGAATATTTCAGAGATGTGATAGCAAGCAAAGTCACATTAAGCGCCACCTGGGCAGTTCTTTCTGATGAAGAAATCTCAGGGCTTTTAAAGAGCATAGAGGAAAAATCGTTTGTGTTGGAGTATCCTGACGCGAGGCTTGGGAAGAGAGTAATGACAGAAGTATACGTAAACAGCCGTACGGCGCCTATGTATTGTTATGACAAGGGCGAGGAAGGGCAGGAGGACTCATGGAAGTGGCAGGGCCTTTCCATAAGCTTTATGGAAGTATAGGAGGTGAGATTTATGGCAAATTCCACATGTAAGATAGACGCATCATGGCCTGCGTGCAATATATGCAGCAGGCTCATTTTCAACAGAGGAACAAGCAGCGAGATGACTGTGTGCGGAAAAAACCTCATTTCAGTAAACCTGGTCGAAATGTACAACTCCTCGGACGGCATAACCATGGGAGCCTCCTGCGCCAACGCCCTGACAGTAGATATGATAGTACCCTCAGGTCTGGCGTTTAAGACTGCCATGATAGAGCCTGTAGTCACCATAGACGATACGGATACGACTCTTGGGACATTTTACGTATGCGGACACACTACTGAGAACAAGTACAAGACCGTGACGCTGGAATGTTATGACCCTTTCTGCAGAACCGAAGAAAAATATGCGCCGGGGATAGACGCGCCGGCTTCCATAGGAGAAGTGGCCGCAGATATAGCCGGGCAGTGCGGTTTTGAGATAGATTATGACTTTTCGCCGTATGCGCATATACAGATACCGTGGTACGGCGACTACACCTGCCGCCAGATGATAGGATATATAGCCGGTCTCATGGGAAAAAACGCCCGTTTTAACAGAAACGGTAAGCTGACTTTCTCCTGGTACGAGGACAGCGATATCACCATCGAAAGAGAGAGGCAGTATATAAACCAGTTTAAGCTTCTGAAATCCGATACGCAGAAGATAAATTCTGTATCGTCGGGAACTGAAGAAGAAAGATTTTCAAAAGGAGACGGACTGGGCATAGCTTTTGAAAATCCGTATATGACCGGGGAGATATTAGAAGCCATATACGATGAGGTTCACGGATTTGAGTTTCAGCCGTGTTCTGTGGCTCACAGAGGCGATCTCAGGATACTTCCAGGTACCAGAATCAAGATAAAAGACGATACGGGCGGCGACGTTTACGCCTGCGTCATGGAACATAACATGATCATCAACGGAGGCCTGTCATCGACGCTGTACTCTTACGGCAAAGAGGATATCAACTATAGCTTTGAGTCAAACAATTCATCTAAGACTCTCAGCCAGCTGTCAAGCCGTATGGACAGAGCTATGATGATGACTAAGGAAATCAACGATTCTAAAGGAGGAGTGTTTCAGATCATAGACGCCGACGGAGACGGAATCAACGATTCCTTTATAATGAGAAACGCCGACGGAAAGGGGAGCTTTATACGAGGCAACAAAGACGGCATAGGTTTCAGCAAGGACGGAGGAGATACTTATACCACCGCCATAAACGAGCAGGGCATATGCACTGAGGCTCTCAATGTAAAAGAGATCTTCGCAGAGGAAATAGGCGTCAGCGGAGTTGAATTCTCAGATATGTTAAAAGTCCAAGAAGATGAACAAGAAGGCATGATAATGACCATAGGCTCGGGAACCAACAACGTGATAATGCAGCAGGAAAACGACCAGATCGCTTTTTACGAAAAGACTGATGAAGCAAAAAAAGTTCTCTGCTCTTTCGGCGTCCAGACCGGTACCGGGAAAAAAGTCATCACTCTGGGCAATCTTTCCATAGAGGCATGGCCCGGCGGCAGAGTAATTTTCAGCACAGGAGGTGATAAATAATGGCTACTATATTATATAATCAAAAATCTACTTACGGAGGACCGTATTGTTTCTATACGGTGCAGTATACGGAAAAATCACGTTCGGCAACGGCCGTCACGCTGGGGATAACCGTACAGGCAAGACTGCAGTATGCCGCCTCGTATAACGGATACAAGCTTACAGGCATACTGACGGTGGGAGGAACGGCTTTCAGCATACCTATCAAGGGAACTGAGACGTGGAGCGGCACTGCTGTTCATACCGTAAATCAAGATATAACGATAGCGGCTTCCGCAGGAACTACTGCGCTTTCTGCGACTTTCGCCGTCACCAATCCGTCTACCAGCAGTTCAGTACTGTCTACCACAGGCTGCTCCAATATCTCTATTTCAAGATATTATACGGCGGCTTCCATGACGGCCGCCGGCGGCAAGATAGGAAACAAGATAAGAATCACCCTTACGGGAAAATACCCGCCGGAGGCGACCTGCGATATCACATACAATTTTTTGGGGCAAACGGGAACGGTGGCAAGCGGTACTACGGCCACTTCTATAGATTGGGATACTTCTTCCATAAAAAATAAGCTCCTGGCCAAAATACCGTCGTCATCATCGGCCTCCTGCAGCTTTTCCTGCACTACCAGAGTATCGGGCTCGTCTATAGGCGCTGCCTCGGCCAGCTGTACTCTTTCCACCGATGAGAAGGTGAAAATCAACTCTATGACGGTAACGCCTGTCAACGACAAGCAGTTTCTCATAGATAGAGGAATCTATGTGGCAGGCTATTCAAAGGCCAAAGTAAAGATATCGGCTTCTGCCGGAGCGGGATCATCCATCAAGTCATACAGGATAACAGGTCTTGAAAAAGAGGGTGATTCTGCCGACTGGACTTCGCCGGTGATAACTAAAGACGGCAGTTTTGCGATAAAGGCCGTCGTAGCCGACATGAGGCCTCAGACGGCTGAAAAGAGTCAGAATATCACCGTTTTGAAGTACGAAAAACCGAAAGTGACTTTGAATGTGGAAAGAGGCTTTGTGGAAAACGGCCAGTGGACCGCCGACACTTCCGGACTCAGACTGAGAGTCAGCGGAGCAGTATCGGTCAGCCTGGCGGAAAACAGCGCGGATCTGACTCTGACTCTGGACGATCAGCCTTGCGCAGAGATTCTCTCTCTTTTGGACGGAGAAACCTTTGACCTGATTCTCGAAGAAGAGGTGTCTATAGACGCTACCCATGAAGTCAAAGCCTATGTCACCGACGCTCTCGGCGAAAAAAGCCCCGATGTGACTTTCGGCATCCCTACAGAGATCGTAAACATGTCTTTTGTGCCGGACAATAAGGGAGTGACTCTGGGAGGACATCCGGTGGAAGAAGGTTTCGTATCTCAGTTCCCTGCCAAGCTCTACGGCGGAATCTATGTGGATACGGAAAAAGGAGGCTTTGCCGCTGAGCTGGCGGCCAAATACAGTCAGCAGGGCAATGTGGCGGCTTTAAGCCGCCTTCTGCTGGACTTTACTCACCCTGTGGGATCATATTACTGGAGCTCTGACGACACCGACCCGTCGCAGATATTCGGCGGAACATGGACTCAGATAACAGGCAGATTCGTGCTTGCGGCCGGAGGCGGCTATAAGGCAGGTTCCACCGGCGGAGCCTCCAGCGTAACTCTGGGCATTTCCGAGATTCCTTCCCACACTCACAGCATCAGCGCGTCGGCGTCTTCAAGCGGAAGCCATTATCACAATATAGGATGCGACTATGACGGAGCAGGAGGAAGCATCTATGCTACTATTCATAAATCTGCGTCTTCCTCTCCGGGATACTGGGCGGGAAGGACTACCTCAGACGGATCGCATACTCACAGCGTTACAGGTACGGCTTCTTCCTCAGGAGGCGGAGGCGCTCACAACAATATGCCGCCTTACGTGACGGCCTACTGCTGGAGAAGAACTGCGTAAAAGCCTTGTCAAATGCGAAAAGAACAGTCAAATCACACTTGCATATAATAAAAAGAAAGGAGAATTTTTATGGCAAAATTGATATATTTAAGCCCGTCTAACCACGGGAAAAACCAAAATAAATGTTTAAGACCGGACTGTTACGAGGATAAACATACCAGGCCTATAGCCGAAGTATGTGCAAAGTACCTTAAAAACAGCGGCTTCGATGTTATAATAGGCCAGACGTCCCAGAACATGGCGAAAAGATGTCAGGAAGCCAACAGCAAGGGCGCCTCTCTCTACGTGCCTATTCATACCAACGCTTCAGCCACGGAATCGGCCAGATATCTTCTGTTCATGTTCTATCAGGATAATGCCGCATATAGAGCTATATATAATGCTGTGGCGCCGTTCCTTGAAGCGATATATCCGGGAGGCATAAAAGCTCAGTTTTCAAAGAGGGCGAATCTCTATGAGATAAACAGACCCAGCGCCAAGACCATCTACTGCGAACTTGGATTTCACACCAACCAGACCGACGTAGATAGCTTCATCCACGATTCGGAAAGCGTGGGAAAGGCGTTGGCTCAGGGCATCTGCAAATATTTCGGAGTTCCTTTCGCGCAAGGAGGCGAAAGCGTATCGCCTCAGCCGGATCCTGCGCCTTCGGTTACGGCGGGTAAAGCTGTCAAGCTGGTCAGCACGCCGCTATACTCTTCTTCGACAGGAAAAGTCCCGGCCACCCATGTGAACGGAACTTATTATCTGTGGGATGATAAAGTAATAAAGGGACGTATCAGAATCACCAACATCAAGTCGCGAGTCGGCGTCGCAGGCCAGGTGACAGGCTGGATAGACGAGAAGTATATTTAGAAAAATGAGTACGGCTGACCTTTAGGTCAGCCGTACAACCCGGGGAGGCAGGCGGCGGTCTGCTTGACGGGTTGTTATGATCGCAGGCGGAGATATTGCAGTGACCTGGAGAACAAAGAGATAAGGGCGGCGATGTTCTACGGCGGGCAAGTTTGCCTTGGCGGGCAAGCCTGTTCTGAAAGGGAAGTTTGTTCTGGCGGGTAAGTCCCGGTTTTTTCTAAAATCGTGACGTTTGCGGGAATTTTTGGGGCCGGGTTCTCGGTAAAGCGGATTTTAAAGCCGTTTATGGGACTTTTCAGAGCGGAAATCAGGGCAGAACGGCGCTAAGGCTCTCCCGGCAGCCACTTCACCGCTATAAGATGCTCAAAAATTCTCGCAAACGCTCTATAATTTAAGGTAACCGAGACTTACAAAGAAAGAATTCCCTGTGGGAGTCTTTTTTTGCTCGGCACCGGGAATCGCCGACGAATTGTATTCTTGAGTTAAAGTTCTGCAGTAAACCGCCGCTGCCGATACATGTACAGAATTTTTCACAACTGTGATTCAATAAAAAATAATATCTTCAAGGCTCTGAATATGAACTTTCATCTGACGGGTAAAGATTTCAATTTCAGTGATTATCCATAATCTTTACATGGCTGACCTTCGGGCCGGCCATATTTTTTTATTTACATATATTTACAAATGCGCAGAAAAAATGTATAATTTTACCAGGAAGGTGAAAAGATGAATTTTAGAGAATTTACTCAGAAGGAAATAGAATATGAGAAAAAACTGGCGCAGGATTATAGAAGAAAGATAAAAACTCTTCCCGGCGGCTGCCTTAACTGCAAGCGCACAGAGTATTATCTGGTCGAAAACAAAACGAGAAAGCAGACTTACATACCTAAAAAGCAAGGAGATGTCGTCGATGAGATTAAACTTCGCAAACGTCTTGAAATCTCAATATCCGTATTGGAAAACAATATTACCGCCCAGGAAAAAATGCTGATGAAATATCGGCCGTATGAATTTGATGATATTGAAAAGATAATTCCGAAAGTTTACAGAACGGAATCAGTACCTGCTGGTGAAAAGGTAAATATTAAAGAGGGGATAAAACTGTTTGATGACGGTGTAATTCATCTGACCAGTTTTGGCTTGAAAGTCAGATCGAAGTCAGAAGTGATGATCGCCGAATTTTTGAAATCAAGGAAGGTAGAGTTTGAGTATGAAAAACCTTTGGTTCTAAAGGACACTCTCGGTGAAAGAGTGACGGTGCATCCTGATTTTACGTTTACAAACCGGTATGGAGACAAGCTTTACTGGGAGCACTTTGGACTCCTGGGATCACAGAAGTACAGGACAGATACGCTGAAAAAGATTGAAACTTATATAATAAATGGAATAATGCCTTCTGTTCAGCTTATTACGACGGCCGAAAACGCTGATGGAAGCATTGACGCAGGGGTGATAATGCGAACGATAGAAATGATAGAAAAGATTTTATAACACGATTCGCCGTACGTTCCTCTGCCCGCTTAGCGGGCAGAGGAACGTTTAGAGTTGGGACGAGGCTTAGGGAAATCAGGGGAAGAGCTGGGGGTAGAGACTGCGAGAGAGGCTTGGGCAGAACCGTGGGGGGACTACGATAGACTACGAGAGATTGGACCCCACTCGTTTTCTGAAAGATTAGTGTTTCGAGTGGGGCGATACCCACTCATTTTCAATGAAACCTCGGTTTCGAGTGGGGCGATACCCACTCATTCTCAATGAAACCTCGGTTTCGAGTGGGGTCACACCCACTCATTTTTTAGGATACAGCTGTTTCGAGTGGGGCAATACCCCACTCGTTTTGCAAGATATCTTCACTTTGAGTGGACTTATCTCGCAGCAATCAGCTAAAAAATTACAAAAATTTAATATAATTTACATTTTGCAAAGGGAGTAACACCACTCGTTCCTTAAAAAAGCAGCTCTTCGAGTGGACCCTCACCCACTCATTTCCAACAAAACTCCGGCTTCGAGTGGACCCTCGCCCACTCAAACACCGAAAAAACTTGAAAACGAGTGGGCCCCTGCCCACTCGAAACAACAAAAAAGCTTGAACGAGTGGGCCTGAGATCACTGTATTGACCCACTCACTGACTCTGCCCACCGACTTCGTCCACTCATCCCAAACAAACTCGTAACTTTGAGTGTAACGCCGGCGACAGACGGCGCTGGCCGGTACGCCCTCGGCACCGCCCGCCGTCCAATGACCTTACTGCCCGTCAACTCAATTTATTTTACAGCAGGATTCTGCTTCGGGTAATCGGTGTTACCGCCATTGCAAGGTGAAGCGCAATTTCTCTTCTTCGCATATTTTCACATATTTCAAGCAAAAAAACTTGACACCTATGCTGCAGTCATGATAATATATACGCTGTGTCAAGCAAAATGCCTTAACATCATGCGAGGAGAGCCAATGCTTAGCGATATAAACGATATTACAAGAGCCAGCCTCTTATATGATTTTTACGGAGCTTTGCTGACGGAAAAACAGCGCAGCGTCATGGCTTTGTACCACGAAGAGAATTTATCTCTTTCAGAGATTGCCGATGAATACGGCATATCGAGGCAAGCCGTACACGACGCCCTGAAAAAAGCCGAACAGGCTTTAGAAGATTACGAAAACAAATTAAAACTTATAGACAAATTAAAGAAGACAGCAAATGCGGCGGAAAGCCTCAAGCGAGAGCTAAAACTGCTGGAAGAATCTGCCGACATAGGCGGACAGGCCAAGATACATCTGAGAAATATAAAAGATATAGTAGCTGGGCTTGAAGATTAAACATCATTGAAGCTGCCGAAAAACACCGAAGATGTCGAACAGATAGGTCGGACTGTCGCATAGGATTCGTTTGGCTGAGCTGCACAGCTGACAAGACTGAATACGGATGGGTCGACCCAGTTGAAACCGAATCTAACAGAGGCGAGATTGTCACCATAGCCGAAGCTGTTTCAATCGGCCTATCAATACGTCGGACGGTACGATCTACTGCGTCACGCAAGCCGGAACTAAATCAGGCAGGCCGGCGCCTGGACCGAACTAACCAAACAGGCAGAGCCGGCATCGAGACCGGTCCAAACTAAATCAGGTAGCCACGATCGGCCGCAAACCACAGCCGGTCGTAAACCACAGCCGGCCGCCATGGCCACAGGGTCATAGCCGGGGAGGCGCAGTAGCGCCAGACCCGCCCAGGCCGCCCAAATCACGGTCATTCAAAACCCCAGACGGCCGCCACAAGGAGATAAGATGGCATTTGAATCATTATCCGAAAAACTTCAAAATACATTTAAGAAGCTTAAAGGCAAGGGAGTCCTGACAGAAGCCGACATCAACGACGCCATGAGAGAAGTCAAGCTTGCGCTGCTCGAGGCAGACGTAAACTTCAAGATAGTAAAAGAATTCGTGGCAGACGTAAAAGAAAAGTGCCTCGGACAGGAAGTTCTCCAGAGCCTTACGCCGGGACAGCAGGTAATAAAGATAGTCAACGAGCAGCTGACCGACCTCATGGGAGGAACCGGGAGCAAGCTGACCTACTCACCAAGCGGGTTCACCGTGCTCCTCATGGTAGGACTTCAGGGAACAGGAAAGACCACTACCTGCGGAAAGCTGGCGACTTACCTTAAGAAAAACGGCAAGAAGCCGATGCTCTGCGCATGCGACATCTACAGGCCTGCGGCCATAGATCAGCTCGAAGTGGTGGCAGCCGGAGCAGACGTACCCGTATATGTAGACAGAAACAACCCAAAGGCGGAAGAGATTGCGATAGCGGCCCGCAAAGAGGCCGAGAGAAAGGGTAGAGACGTGCTCATCGTCGATACCGCCGGACGACTTCAGATAGATCAGGAACTGATGGAGGAACTGGCCAGAGTCAAAAAGGCCGTAAAGCCTCACGAAATACTGCTGGTAGTAGACGCCCTCACCGGACAGGACGCGGTGAACGCCGCCGAAGGCTTCAACGAAAAACTGGGCATCGACGGAATCATAATGACCAAGATGGACGGAGATTCCAGAGGAGGAGCAGCCCTTTCAGCCAAGAAAGTGACGGGTAAGCCTGTCAAATTCGTAGGTATGGGAGAAAAGCTGGATGCTCTGGAGCCTTTCCACCCCGACAGGATGGCCGGCAGAATACTGGGCATGGGCGACATGCTTTCCCTCATAGAAAAAGCACAGGAAAGCTATGACGACCAGCAGGCCGCCAAGCTGGAGAAGAAGCTTCGCAAAAACGAGTTCACCTTAGAAGACTATCTTGAACAGATGGGTCAGATGCAGAAGATGGGCGGATTGGGAAAGATGTTGGAGATGATGCCCGGACTCGGAAACAAGAAGGTCAGCGACGACGAGATAGAAAAGGGAGAAAAAGAGCTGAAGCAGATGGAAGCCATAATCTATTCCATGACTCCTGCCGAAAGACGAGACCCTAAGATATTAAACGCCAGCAGGCGAAGAAGAATCGCGTCGGGATCAGGACAGCCCGTCAGCAAGATAAACAGCTTGATAAAAAAGTATGAGGATACCAAGAAACTGATGAAGCAGTTTACAAATCCCGGCTTTATGAAAAAGAATAAAAAATTTAAAGGATTGTTTTAAGGAGGAAAAACAAAAATGGTAAAGATCAGATTGAAGAGAATGGGAGCTCATAAGAAGCCTTTTTACAGAATCGTAGTAGCGGACGTGAGAGCGCCCAGAGATGGAAAATTCATCGAAGAAATCGGCTATTACAACCCTATGACAGAGCCTAAAGAAATAAAGATCGACGAAGAACTGGCTCAGAAGTGGATAAATAACGGAGCTCAGCCTACAGATACGGTAAAAGCCTTATTCAAGAAATCCGGAATTTTGAAATAGGAAGAAAGCGGTGAAATCTAATGACTAAATTGGTTGAAGCAATCGCAAAGTCACTTGTTGACAATCCCGACGGCGTCGAAGTGTCCGAGACCGAAAGCCGGCAGGGAACGATTATTCGCCTTAAGGTAGACCCGAGCGATATGGGGAAGGTGATCGGCAAACAGGGCAGGATCGCAAAAGCTTTCCGTACTGTTGTCAACGCCGCAGCAACTAAGGAAAATAAAAAAGTGACAGTTGAAATTGTGAAAGAATAATTCTAAAATAAGTAGGCACATACTTACCCGAGGTATTTATGTGCCTATAATAATATGGCAGAGACTGCTGATACTGCGGCCATAAACCGGTACAGCCGGGCCGGGCCGTATGTAAGAGGAAAGAGTTTGCTTATGGAGAAGATAAAGATTGGAAAGATCGTAAACGCCGCAGCGCTGAAAGGCGAGGTGAAGATATATCATTATTCCGATTATAAGGAAAGATTTGAAGAACTTGACAGCGTCATCGTCTGCGGGGACAGGCGAGGCAGCGATGAAAGACAATATGAAATAGAGAATGTCAGGTATCAGAAGGATATGGTAATAGCCAAACTCAAAGGAGTGAATGACCGCAATGCGGCAGAATCTCTCAAGGGCTTTGACGTGTTCATAACAGAAGAAGATCTGAGAGAACTTCCCGAAGATACCTTTTATATAAGAGACCTCATAGGATGCGAGGTAATAGACGGCAGAGACGGCAAGACCCTGGGACAGATAAGCGACGTGCTCAAGACGGGCGCCCAGGACATCTATCAGGTAGAACTTGCCTTTGGAGGACAGGCGCTTATTCCCGCCGTCGCACAATTTATCGAAAAAGTAGATATAAGACAAAAGACAGTGGTGATAAAAGTGATACCGGGGCTTATTCCCGGGATAGACTGATGAGCCTGCCGAGAGAATGAGGGGAAGCTGATGAAAATAGACGTACTGACCTTGTTTCCGGAGATGTTTACTGCCGTAACAGAAAGCAGCATACTGGGAAGAGCCGGAGAAAAGGGCATAATAAATATTAACCTGATAAATATAAGAGACTACAGCAGAGATAAGCACAACAAGGCGGACGATACCCCCTTTGGAGGAGGTCCTGGGATGGTAATGCTTGCAGACCCTATCTTCGGAGCTCTCGAGGCTTCCTCTGCCGAAGGGAAGAGGATTCTCTACATGTCACCAAGAGGCAAAGTGCTGGATCACGACAAGATAAGAGAATTGTCAGAGGAAGAAGAACTGGTGATATTGTGCGGACATTACGAAGGGATAGATCAGAGAGCCATAGACTATTGGAGTATGGAAGAAGTTTCCATAGGAGACTATATACTTACGGGAGGAGAGCTTCCTGCCATGGTGCTGATCGACGCAGTGGCAAGATTCATACCCGATGTGCTTGGGAATTCTCTTTCAACCAGCGACGAGTCTGTTTATTCGGGCCTTCTCGAATGTGATCAATATACTAAACCGAGAACCTATCAAAATATGGAAGTTCCGGAAGTGCTTACCGGCGGCAATCATAAACTGATACATCTGTGGCAGTACGAAAACGCTCTGAATCTCACAAAACAGCGCCGTCCCGACCTATGGAAGAAGTACCTTGAGGCAGAGAAAAATCTCACTAAAGATGAGAAAAAAATATTGGAAAAGGTTGCGGCAAAACCCCGTTAGTCCTGTTGTGCTTGGCAATATTTTGTGGTAAAATATTTTAAGGGGAAAATATGAAAAAAGCAAAGATTAACTTTACTGCAAAAAAGGGATTGATAGTGTTTTTTATCCTATTTATCCTCTTATATACGATAATTTACATTGTTCCTACAGTATTCGATATATTTACACAGACATATATCGCAGAATACGGCACTTTAGAGGTGAAAGAGGAGGCAACTTGCGTATTCGTCAGAGATGAAAAGGTATATAAGGCTCAGTCGTCGGGGAAAGTGGAACGAAAAGCAGAGAGCGGCGATCTCCTGCGTTCCGGCGAGGTTGTGGCTGCTTTAGGCGGACAAGACCAGATAAACGATATGAGGGGAATAGTCAGCTATCGCTATGACGGATATGAGGACAGGCTCAATTCGGAGAACATGACCCAGCTTGAGAAGTCGTTCATATCAGAATATAAAGAAGCGGGCAGCGCAGTACACGATGCGGCCACAGGCACTGCTGAAGCAGGCGACGTACTGTTTAAAATGATAGATAACAGCAGCTGGTACCTGGTGTGCTGGATGAGCGAAGAAAAAGCGTCTATATTCACAGAAGGAAGCAGCGTTTCGGCTAAAATGGATGAGACAGACCAGATACCGATGAGCGTTGAGAGCATCGTTAAGCAGGGCGACTCTGTACAGATAATATTATCCTGCAACAGGACGTATAAGGATTTCGACCTTTATAGAATAAGAACTTGCGAGATAGTAGCTTCCGCCTACAGCGGAATCATTCTGAACAGCGACAGCATAGTTGAAGAAGACGGAGTAAAGGGCGTATATGTGGTGGACAAGTTCAACAATGAGAACTTTGTACCGGTCAACGTACTGTCATCTCAGGGAGGAAAGACTGTAGTAGAGAAGAATTTCTTCCACGATCAGGATGGAAATCGGGTCGAGACGATCAGCGCATACGATGAGATTCTGAAATCCGGAAAAAAATAGCAGATAAGGGGTGAGAAGATGTCTATCGGAGAGAACATAAAGCATATACAAAAACTTAAAGAAGACGCGGCCAGGAGGGCCGGACGCAGCGGAGAAGAGGTTCTTCTCGTGGCCGTAACCAAACTACATTCGGCAGACGAGATAAATGAAGCGATAGATTGCGGCATAACAGATATCGGGGAAAACAAGGTACAGGAGATAATGGACAAGTACGAGAAGGTGAAGCCGGTTCGCTGGCATCTCATAGGCCATCTTCAGACTAACAAAGTAAAATATATAATAGATAAGGTAGCGATGATACATTCCGTCGATTCGCTTCACCTTGCCAAAGAAATAGACAAAAGAGCCCGTCAGCACGGCCTCGTCATGGATATACTTATCCAGGTGAATTCGGCTATGGAAGAGAGCAAATTCGGCATAACAACCGAAGAGACGGGGAAGATGATAGATGATATTCTGCGGGAATGTCCCAATATCAGGATAAGAGGGCTAATGTGCATAGCCCCGTTTGAAGATAATCCGGACGACGCAAGAGTTTATTTCGCAGAAGTCAAGAAATTGTATGACGAGTACGCAAAAGTACATCATCCGAATTTAGATTTTAAATACCTTTCGATGGGTATGTCCAATGATTTTGAAGTGGCCGTAGAGGAAGGTTCAAATCTTATACGGGTAGGCACTTCTATCTTCGGAGCGAGAGATTATTCCAAAAAAATGGGTTAAATACGAGGAGGAAACTAATAATGGGAATTTCAGACACTTTTAAAAAGCTGGTAGGCATTGAAGAAGTTGAGGACGACTTCGACGATGAAGAATTAGAAGCGGAAAAGGAGAGAATATCGAGAGAATCCGTCCGCAAGCCTCAGACAGAATACAAGGCTCCAAAGGCCATGGGAGACACTACCAAGGCCGTACCCATCGACAGACGTATTTCGGTGGCGGGAACCAGCGCTTTCAAGCTGGTGGTCATAGAACCCAAGAGCTTCGACGAGTGCCCTAAGCTCGTAGACAGCTTAAAGGGAAGGAGACCTGTGATAATAAATTTAGAAAAGATAGAAACTGAAACGGCGAAAAAAATCTTTGATTTTTTGAGCGGAGCTACATATGCTTTAAACGGCAATGTGCAGAAGGTGGCTAACAATATCTTCATATTCGCTCCGGAAAGCGTAGATATAGCCGCCAATCAAGATGAAAGGGGATTTGACTTCGGGGGAAACAAGAACCCCTGGAGGTAAGAAAAATTAAGAGATTATGAAAGCAACGATTATTTACGCCATATATATGTTCTGTAACATTTTAGTGGCGCTGCTCTTAATAAGAGCGTTGATGAGCTGGTTTGTAAGGGATATGTACAGTCCCATGGGGAAAATATACGGCGCGATAATCAGATTTACCGAGCCTATAGTGATGCCTTTTCGGAGACTGCTTTCCAGGTTCAACACCGGCATGCTGGACTTTTCCGTCCTTTTGGCTATGCTTGTCATAGAGATGGCGGGGAACATACTCGTAAAGATTATCGTACTGTTTTAACAGGCGGGGAAAGAACCTCTGCGATCGTCTGTCTCGACTGCAGACGGGCGGGGCTTTCTTTCAGGCTTCGCTTTGACTTTAACAAAAGTGTTTTGGGAGGAATAAATGATTACACCTGCGGATATAGAATATAAGGAATTTACTAAAGCAGTAAGAGGATACAAAGAAGAAGAAGTAGACGCCTTTTTAGATCTCATCATAGTGGATATGGAGAATCTGATAAGAGAGAACAAGAAGCTCAAGGCAGACCTTGAAAAGGCTAAGAACCAGGTAAATCAGCACGTCACTACGGAGACTTCCGTATACGAGACTCTCGAGGCAGCCAAGTCACTCATGAACGACATAGCTGCCAGCGCTGAAAGAAGAGCGGAGGTACTTCTCAAAAATGCCGAGCTCGAAGCTTCTCTGATCACCAAGGAGGCCAGAGAATCTATAGCTAAACTGACGGAGGAAGGCAGCCGTCTCAAAACGAAAGTCGAAACTCTTAAGAGCAGATACAAGAGACTCCTGGAAGATGAACTGGAACGGCTCACTTATTCCGGAAACGATCTCTTCGCAGAGTTTGAAAACGAATTTATGCCTGAACCTTCGGTGCAGAGCGACAGGGGAGAGAGTGTAGCTGAGGAGAAGACCGGTCGGGAAACTTCAAAGCAGGATCTCTCGAAAACGATAGTTAATTTACGGTGATGATATTAGGGGGAGCTTGGCGTAAGGCGCAGTCAAAATGAAAAAATTCAGGTATTTGTTGGTAGTAGGGATTATACTTTTAGATCAGATCATAAAGATTTGTATTAGAAATACCATGTATATAGGCGAGAGCATGCCTTTAATAAAAGATGTGTTCCATATTACCTATGTACAGAACAGGGGGGGCGCTTTCAGCATATTGTCGGGACAGGGTTTTATTCTGACCGTAGTGCCTTTGGCGGCCATAATCTTTGCCGCCTGGTATATGGAAAGACATCTGACCGACCATTGGAGTCTGCCTTTATCCCTATGTCTCATAATAGGCGGAGGTATAGGAAATCTGATCGACAGGATATTTCTTGGATTTGTCACGGATATGATAGATTTCAGATTTTTTCCTGTATTCAATATAGCGGATATAGCCGTATGCGTGGGAGCAGGTTTTCTGATACTCTATACCCTCTTCTTTTCAGAGGACGACGCCTCTAAAAAGACTAAGAGCGGTTCGAGAGAACCGGCGTGAGAACAAAACATCAGAGAAAGGTCCGCCTGGGTCAGGCGGTCGGTCACATGGATAAAATACAGAAATATACATTTGTCATAGATGAGGAAACACAAAGCACTAGATTGGATTTAGTGCTTTCTTTGCAGCTTGGGGAAGTATCTCGAAGCTTTATACAAAAGCTCATAGACCAGGGGCAGGTCTCTGTGGATGGAAAAGTATGCCGCTTAAAAAAATACAAGGTCAGCCTGGGGGAGGCCATAGAGATAACTCTGCCACCGCCGAAGGAACTGAAAGCCGAAGCGGAGAATATACCTATAGAGATAGTATACGAGGACGATGATCTATTGGTAGTAAATAAGCCGAGAGGAATGGTGGTACACCCGGCCGCAGGAAACGAGAACGGAACTCTGGTAAACGCTCTGATGTATCACTGTCAGGGCAGATTATCTTCCATAAACGGCGTCATAAGGCCGGGCATAGTTCACAGAATAGACAAGGACACCAGCGGACTGCTTGTTGTAGCTAAGAATGATACGGCTCACGAATGTCTGTCTGCGCAGTTAGCCGAGCACACCATAGTTAGGCGCTATGAGGCGCTCGTATTCAATAATCTTTCTGAAGAGGAGGGAACCATCGACGAACCTATCGGAAGGGACCCTTCCAGCAGAATACGCCAGGCCGTGATACACGGCGGCGGCAACGCCAGAAATGCCGTTACCCACTGGAAAGTACTGACCCGTTTCGGGCGTTATACTCTTATAGAGGCCAGACTTGAAACAGGAAGGACACATCAGATAAGAGTCCATATGTCATATATAAAGCACCCTCTCGTAGGCGATATGGTATACGGACCTAAGAAACAGCCGTTTAATATATCAGGGCAGCTTCTCCACGCTAAAGTGCTGGGATTCGTACATCCGCGCACAGGCCGTTACATGGAATTCGAAAGCCACCGCCCCCAGGTATTCGACGATGTTATAAAGAAACTTGAAAGTAATTTGTGAAAGGATCAAAGATGCAGAGATCTAATGAAGAAAAAAACACACCTTTTGAAAAAACAGCTCTTAAACCGGGAACTCTTCTGAGCCCCGTACCTGCAGTTATGGTATCTTGCGGCAGAGATGAGGAGAAAAATATATTGACTATAGCGTGGACCGGAATAATAAATTCTCAGCCTCCTATGACTTATATATCAGTGCGTAAATCCCGCCATTCTCACGGAATAATTAGCAGGGAAAGAGAGTTTGTAATAAACCTGACTACCGAGGAGCTGGCCTTTGCGGCCGACTGGTGCGGAGTCAAGTCCGGAGCGGACGCAGATAAATTTAAAGAGATGAAGCTTACGCCGCTGAATTGCAGCGAGGTGTCCTGTCCCATGATAGCTGAATCTCCCATTAACCTCGAATGTAAAGTCAGGGAGATACATGAATATCCTACCCACGACATGTTTGTAGCTGAAATAGTAAAAATTCACGTAGACACAGGCCTTATGGAGGAAGACGGCCGGCTCTCGGCTGACAAGGCCGGCCTTTTGGCCTATGTCCACGGTGAATACTTTGGGATAAAGAAGAACCCTATCGGCAGGTTTGGTTTCTCTGTCATGAAGAGAAAGACTAAAAAGCGTATCAACAGAGAGAAAAACCTCGACCGTAAAGCACGAAACCATAGGAGGCGGAGAGGATAGCTCTCCGCGGGAGCCTGGTCTTAGCATCATGGATAAAGATAGATAGGGCTGATCCGAGCGTTTTATTTTAAGTTGTAGCGAGGCCTGTTCCCATGGCGATTAAGCCATGGGAGCAGGCTTTAAAAACATCTAAGTACAAGTCTTGATGTAGTCTATACAATCCTCACATACATATCCGCATTTAAAGGTTATGTTGTTGTGTATTCTCCCGCATAGTGAACAGCGATGCTGCATCATCATCTATACCTCCTTCTTTCGTACAGCCAAGGCCGTACCTGAGATGTGATTTAATAGTACATCAAATGACTGTCAAAGAAAAGGGCGAATTTACAAAATATGTAAAATTTATCATTTTTATGTAGGATTTTAGACTTTTAATGTATTTTTGATGAGAAAAGATGCGTCAGAGATAAGGACTGCGGGCAGCGGCATATCGTAATGTCCATCGCTTGATACGTTCCTCTGACATGCTGAGGTTTAAAGGGCTGAATGACTTTTTCGGCCGCATTGCTGCAGCCCTCTTTTTCTGAAAAAAACAGCCTGACAATGGACTGCCGGCCTGTAGAAAGAGTTCAAGTTTCTTTTTTTGAGGTGAGTTTTTTCCTGCCGGGCAGCAGTCCATATTTAAACCGCATGGAGCTTGCGTCTCGCTGAATTTTGACTTTACCGAGAATCCGCAGCCGAGAATTCCCACAAACAGCTTGATTTTTGACTTTACCGAGAATCCACAGCCGAGAATTCTCGCAAACACCTTTAAATTTGGCTTTACCGAGAATTCACAGTCGAGAATTCCCACAAACAGCTTGAATTTTGACTTTACAGATAACCCTTCGCCAGAAATTCCCTCAAACACCTTTAAATTTGACTTTACCGAGAATCTGCCGCCAAAAATTCTCACAAACGGCTTGAATTTTGACTTTACCGAGAATCCACAGTCAAAAATTCCCACAAACAGCTTGAATTTTGACTTTACAGAGAATCCACAGCCGAGAATTCTCGCAAACAGCTTTAAATTTAGCTTTACCGAGAATCCACAGTCAAAAATTCCCACAAATAGCTTTAAATTTGAATTTACCGAGACTCCGCAGCCAAAAATTCCCACAAACAGCGTGAATTTTGACTTTACCGAGAATTCACCGCCGAGAATCTACAGTCAGGAACCCACATCCGAGAATTCACAGTCAGGAACCCGCAGCCAAGACCCCACCGTCAAAAATTCCCGCAAGCACCCCAATTTTTAAAATAAAAGAACCGGGACTTTGTCTTTATACCCTCGGAAAAGGCCGCCGTGCGGCCATGCAGAAGTGAGGCCATGCAGTCGTGAGCAGTGAGGCCATGCCGCCGTGAGCCGTGAAGCCATGCAGCAGTGAGGCCGTGAAGCCGTGCCGCCATACCGCAGTACGATAGTGGCACGACCCTTATACTTTCACTTTTGATATTTGAATTTATGACACCGAAAAAGCGCCAACATCTATAAGTGGTCCGAGCTCTGCGCTTCTTCAGCTTTCGGAAGCTTTGGATCTACCCATACAGTCTTATTGTTTGTGAATATCACCATGCCCGGCTTCGCTCCGGCAGGCTTCTTTACATATTTGACCCTCACATAATCTACGGGAACATTTTCTGATTCGCGTCCCTTGCTGTGATAAGCAGCTATAGACGCGGCGGCATAGAGGTCTTCGTCAGATATTTCTTCACAGGACGTTTTCACGATGACATGAGAGCCTGGGATATCTTTGGTATGCATCCATATGTCTCGTGATGAAGCAGTCTTAAAAGTGAGGATATCGTTTTCCCTGTTGTTCCTTCCTACCAGCACTTCGCATCCTCCGGGGAGAATATATCTGTAAGGCTTAGAGCTTATCTTTTTCTCTTTGAATCCTCCGGGAATTTTTCTCTTCCTCAGATAACCTGTCTCTTCCAGTTCTCTTCGGAGAGCCTCTATCTCTGATACATCCGACGCGTTTTTCAGATAAGACATGACTGAATCCAGATATTTTATATCGCTCTCGTTTGTTCTTAACTGGAGCTGCTTCTCCTTTACGGCAGTCTTTGCCTTGCCGTATTTTTTGAAATATTGCTGAGCATTTTTAGAAGGAGAAAGGCGCGGATCGAGAGGGATATTTACAGTGGAACCGTCGTAATAATTGATGACCGAGGCTGACTTGTCTCCGGGTCTAACCTGATGTATGTTAGCCGTCAAAAGCTCTCCGTATAATCTGAGACTCTCCGAGTTTTCGGCTTTGAGCAGATCTTCACGGAGCCTCTGCTCCTTGAGATAGAGTTTGTCCAGCTGAGAGGAGACTGATCTTTCGAGATCGGAGGCCTTTTGGTGAAGTTTGTTCGAACTCTGCTTATGAGCGTAATAGTATTCCAGACAGAGGCTCAGAGAATCGAATTCTTTCTTCTGACAGACATCTTCGTATTCTGATAAAGGGAGAATGTGAAATTCCTTTGGGGATCCTTTGTCATCGCTGTAGACGACAGGGTAAAAACGCCCTTCTTCGATGATTCTTGCCGCAGAGCGGAGAAAGGATAGAGGGTCTTCTGACGCTGCCATCTCCTGGGCAAAAGAGGGAGAAACGCCTCCCACAGTCCGCTGTATAGCCTTTGCTTCGGGCGGCAGAACGACGGAAGGAGTACCTTCCGGCAGAAGTTCTTTAAAAGGAATCTTATCCTGCGCCGGAGGGTATTTATATATGATACCCGGCAGGAGCTGCCTCACTCTGTTTACGTCTATGGAGACATGCTTGATACAGTCTATTATCTTTCCGGAGGATATATCTAAAAGAACTATATTGCTGTGCTTTCCCATTATCTCAAAGATCAATTTTTTTGAGACTGTAAAGCCCAGTTCATTTAAAGTTTCTAAAGATATCTCGATTATGCGCTCACTGCCGACTTGAGCCACGTCAGTTATACGCGCTCCCTGGATATGTTTTCTCAGAAGCATGCAGAAGGGAAGCGGCGCCGGCGGATTCTGCAGAGAATTTTCTATGAAATGTATCCTGGCCGCCGCTGGATTTACTGAAGCGTAGAGTTTCACGTTGCCTCTTTTGGTGTGTATGTTGAATACGAGCTCATCTGCCTCCGGCTGATAAACCTTATCTATCTTTCCTGATATTATTACAGGCCGCATTTCTTTTGCGGCTGCCATCGTAACTATTCCGTCAAATGCCATAACTGCTCCTTTCAATAGATATATTTTAGCACGGAGCGTTCTTCGGAGCAAGGGAGCTTTTAGCCGGCGTAAGAGAACAAACGCCGAAGACCGGGACAATAGCTTTACTGTACGCAGTTTATGAGAAAATTCCGTGACAGACCGGCAGTATCAAGGGTGCATACTCACTTGCCAAATATGGCCGTTTAATGTACAATATCTTTGTTATCATAGATTTTAGAAAAGAGGAAGACATCAGATGATAAAAAGTATGACAGGATTCGGCCGCAGTGAATATACCGACGGCAAGCGAAACATCACGGTAGAGATAAAAGCGGTCAATCACCGTTATTCGGACGTATCCGTAAAAATGCCCAGAAGATACGGCTTTGCCGAGGACAAGGTCAAGGCGGCGGTCAAGGGTAAACTTCGCCGCGGAAAGATAGATGTTTCCATAATGGTAGAAAACATAACGGAAAACGACATAAATATCAAGCTCAATCAGCCCATAGCGAGGCAGTACTATGAAAATTTAAAGATACTTCAGGAGGATTTCGGCCTGGAGGGCGGCATATCTCTTCAGCTTCTGGCCACCATGCCCGACGTCATGAAGGCTATTGCGGATGTGGAAGACGAAGAAGAAATAACAGAGGCCATTCTCACACCTGTGAAGCAGGCCGCGCTGAACCTGGAGACTATGAGAAGCGCGGAGGGAGAAAAGTTAGCCGAAGATTTGCTGGCAAAAGGGGAGACCATAAAGAAAATCCTGGATAAGATTGCAGAGAGATCGCCTCTGGTAGTCAAGGACTATATGGGAAAGCTCACAGACCGTATCAGTGAACTGCTTTCGGGAAACGCCCAGCTGCCTGAGGAGAGGATATTGACAGAGGCGGCCATATTTGCCGATAAGTGCGCTATTGATGAAGAGATAACCAGGCTCAGCAGCCACCTGATACAGCTTAAGAAAATAGTGGAAAGCGATAGCGAAGCTGAAGGAAAGAAACTTGATTTCCTGGTACAGGAGATGAACAGAGAGGCCAATACTATAGGCTCCAAAGCCAATGATATAACCATAACTAATTATATGCTGGAAATAAAGAGCGAGATAGAGAAGATAAGAGAGCAGGTTCAGAATGTAGAATAACTCTTGAAAACATGCGGCAGATGTGCTAAAATATTATTTCATAACAAGCACAATCTGAAGCAACAGGAGTTCAAAATGGACCTCAAAGATAAAAATCCGGGTAAACTTTTCGTGCTGTCCGGCCCGTCTGGCGCAGGAAAAGGGACGATATGCAGAAGACTTTTAGAAGAGACGGATAAACTGGAGCTTTCGGTCTCGATGACTACCCGCGCTCCACGCTGCGGCGAGGCAGAAGGCGTAAGCTATTTTTTCACGGATAAGGATACGTTTGAAGAACACATATCCTGCGGCAATCTTTTGGAACATGCCGAGGTATACGGCAACTATTACGGCACTCCCAAGGCGCCGGTTCTGCAGAGATTGTCAGAAGGGATAGATGTCATTCTGGAGATAGATATGCAAGGGGCCCTAAAGGTCAAAGAAAACTATCCGGACGGAGTCTTTATCTTCATATTGCCGCCATCTATGGCAGAACTCAGAAAGCGTCTTACGGGAAGAGGAACAGAGACTGCAGAAGCCATAGAACTCAGACTTGGAGAAACACTGAAAGAACTTTCGTATATAGACAGATACGATTACTGCGTGGTAAACGGAGTTTTGGAGGAAGCGGTGGCCAGAGTAAAGGCCATAGTGGTAGCTGAACATTCCAAAGTAGCTTTTACCGCAGAGGAACTTATTGAGAGTTATAAGGAGGAAGCATAATGTTATATCCATCGATCAATGAAATAAGAAAGAAAGCTGACAGCAGATACACTATAGTGATCCTGGCGGCAAAGAGAGCCAGAGACATAATAGACGGAAAGCCTATTCTTACGGACGCGGATACTGATAAGCCGGTCTCCATTGCGGCAAACGAGATAGCAGAGGATCTGATCACCTACAGGAGAGACGACCTACTGCTGTAGTATCTCGATAAACGTCCGGCTTGCGCTCCGGTATTAAAAATATTCATTTATATACGGCGAGAGCGAAGAACAGTTTGCAATCTTGAGCAGAAATTTATTTTCTGCTCTTTTTTTATTGAAAAGCTGTAGAGAAGAGCAAAGCGATTTTAAAAAAAATTTATAGTTAGGTGGTATAAAAGCAATTTTTCAAAGAAACTACGTATTAGGGCAAAACGACCTAATATCAATGACAGAGGCGGAAAAATGAGTAAAAAAGGCAACTTTACTTTTGTCGAGGAATGTTATGTTTTGACATAATAAGTCTAAAAACAGTGAAAAGACAGGTACTGTGACGATGTTATAATGGCCGTATAATAATCATGGCTATTTCGAGGAAACCTTAAATGGTATGAGAGGCAGGAGGATATTATGAGCAGATATATACCTGTTATCACCAAGGAATATAGCAGAAAGATCAGTGTAGACGATATAATTTATCTGGAACAGAGACAGAGAAAGCTGGCAATAGTGACAGACGATGAGACGTATGTATGTTACGAGAGAATAGAAAATATCGAAAAGCAATTAGACGACAAATTTTATCACACGCTGAAGAAGTTAGTAGTCAATTTGGAAAAAGTTTCGGTGATGATAGATCAGAAAGTCATATTTCAGAACGGCAGCATACTTATGTTGGCCAGAGAAAGCTATATAAGGACGAAACAGATATACACAGCTTATCTGAGAGATCTGCTGAGATGAACGGATTAACCTCGAGATATGAGATCTTCGATCCTATCTTAATCGTCCGGTTTTAGTCAGAAACAATCATGTTGACTCTGTGCCGGGCGAAAACAATGTCCGTCGCAATAAAAATTCTGGATTTTCAAGGATTTTGGACAAAAAACCCTTGCGATTTCAACGGTTTTGTTGTATAGTATTAAGGCGGTTTGTGTTTAACACACCGATAAATTATAAACTGACACACCGGCTCGGTAGTGGTTGCCGCGTTTTCCTGAAATAAGGGTGCAGCAGACAGGCCTTAAAGAGATGACTTCGCTGACAAGCGGATGAGACAGATGCTTTTAAAGAAGCGATGCTTTTACGGCTATTGCAAGCGGTGTTCGAAAGCTCGGTGGAAGTAGAAACCAGGAGGATTAAAATGGCAGTAATTTCAATGAAACAGCTTTTAGAAGCAGGTGTGCATTTCGGACACCAGACCAGAAGATGGAACCCTAAGATGGCTCCTTATATCTTTACGGAGAGAAATGGTATTTATATCATCGACCTTCAGAAGACCGTAAAGAAAATCGAAGAAGCGTATGATTTTATGAGAAGCGTGGCTGAAACCGGCAAGCCTATTCTCTTTGTGGGAACAAAGAAACAGGCGCAGCAGGCTATAAGAGACGAAGCTGCAAGATGCGGACAGTATTTTGTAAGCGAAAGATGGCTGGGCGGAATGTTGACAAACCATAAGACCATCGCGCAGAGAATCAAGAGACTTTCGGATCTTCATACCATGGAAGAAGATGGAACTTTCGATAAGCTTGCTAAAAAAGAAGTAGGTAAGCTCAAATTGGAAATGTCCAAACTGGAAAAATTCTTAGGGGGCATAAAGGATATGCCTGAAATGCCGGGAGCTATATTTGTAGTAGATCCTAAGAAAGAAAGAATAGCAGTTAAAGAAGCGAGGATTCTGGGAATCCCTGTAATAGGTATCGTCGATACCAACTGCGATCCTGATGATGTAGACTACGTAATCCCTGCCAATGACGATGCCATAAGAGCAGTTAAACTCATCGCCGGAAGAATGGCTGACGCCGTTATCGAAGCAAATCAGGGAGAAAGCTTTGACGAAGGCGCCGGTGCAGAGGATGTTCCTGGCGAAGAAGTTCAGGAAGCTGAAGAGGCAGAAGGCGCAGAGGACGCCGAATAATCAGGAATTTCGGGAGGAGAAAAAAATGGCAGTAACTGCACAATTAGTAAAAGAATTGAGAGAGAGAACCGGAGCAGGCATGATGGACTGCAAGAAGGTTTTAGTGGAAACCGACGGCGATATCGATAAGGCTATCGAACTTCTGAGAGAAAAAGGCCTGGCTAAGGCGGCCAAAAAAGCCGGCAGAATAGCAGCAGAGGGGCTGGTTAAGATCGCTTTCTCTGATGATAATAAGGAAGCCGCAGTAGTGGAAGTAAACTCTGAGACAGACTTCGTGGCCAAGAACGAAGAATTCGTACAGTTCGTTGAAAAGCTGGCCGACATGGCTCTGACAGCAGACAGTGACGATATGGAAGCTTTTAAGGCTCTCCCTTATGAAGGCGAAGGCACTGTTGAGGAAGCTCTCAGTAACAAGATCGCCAAGATCGGTGAGAACATGAATATAAGAAGGCTTCACAAGCTGGCTGCTCCCGGCGTCGTTTACACCGGATATATCCACGGCGGTGGCAAGATCGGTGTTATCGTAGGAATCAAGACCGATGCGTCAGCAGACGAAATCGCAGTATGCGCGAAAGACGTAGCTATGCAGGTAGCTTCTATGAGCCCTAAATTTGTGGATGACAGCCAGGTAGATCAGGCATGGCTCGAATCCGAAAAAGAAATCGCCAAGCAGCAGCTTCTCAACGAGGGAAAACCTGAAGCTATGCTGGAGAGAATCATTCCGGGCAAAGTGAAGGCTATCCTTAAGGAAGTCTGCCTTGTTGACCAGAAATTCGTAAAGAACAGCGATATGACCGTGGCGCAGTACGTTGAGAGCGTAGCTAAAGAGATCGGAAAGCCGATGCAGGTCGTAGAGATGGTCAGATACGAAGTAGGTGAAGGAATAGAAAAGAAAGAAGAAAACTTTGCTGAAGAAGTAGCAAAACAGATGGGACAGTAGTTATATACCTCTATTGACCATGATTTTAAGCCCCTTTGGGCGCCGGTTTATCAGGCGCTTAAAGGGGCTTTTAGCATCGCTGGCATTTTCATCATCCCTATTTGTGCATGCGGGGATAAAATGTTATAATCATGTTGAACGAAATGTCTATCGCCTGCAAGGGCCATAAGATCTTTTACGGGAGGTCAGAGCATGGATGTGATAAAGACTGTATTTAACAGAAAAAAAGTCAATTTTTCAAAGCTCTTAGCTTTTGGATTTATACAAAAGGGAGATATGTATACATATGAGGAGACGCTTTTAGGAAGCGGATTTTCCCTTATCGTAAGAATAGGGATCGAAGAAGACGTCTGTACAGAAATAAGAGATCCGGCTTTTGACGAGATATATACTCTGCATTTGAACGAAGGCGCCGAAGGAAAATTCGTTGGAGAGGTAAAGAAGTGTTATGAGGAAACTTTAAGAAAAATATCGGAGAAATGCTTTGACCAAGATGTATTCAAGAGCAGGCAGGCCGCTGAACTGATAGAATATGTGCGTAAAAAGTATTCTTGCGAGCCGGAATTTCTCTGGAACAGGTTTCCCGACAATGCCGTTTGGCGCAGAGAAGACAGCGGCAAGTGGTTTGGCGTTTTGCTCACGGTCGAAAAGAGCAAACTCGGATTTGAATCGAAGGACGTAGCGGAGATCATAGATCTGCACGCTTTGCCTGAGACAGTTGAAAAACTGATAGATAATAAAAGATTTCTTCCCGGATGGCATATGAATAAAAAAACCTGGTATACCGTGATTCTCGACGGGAGTGTATCGACGGCAGATATCTGCAGAAGAATAGACGATAGCTACGCTTTAGCAAAAAAGCAGACGGCAAAGACATAGAGGGGACTTCATGGAGAAAGAGATGATGGAAAATAAGGATATACTGATAGATAATATCGACAAGATACATACGACACAGATAGGAGCAGACAGGATAAGAAAGAACCTCAAGATAGATGTTGACGATGTCACAGAATACTGCATAAAAAAGATCTTAGATAAAAATTGCAGGATAAGTAAGAACGGAAAGAATTGGTACTGCAGAACCGGCGATATACAGATAACTGTAAATTCAAGCAGCTATACTATCATCACTTGTCATATACTCTGATAAAAGTATCATGAGATGCCGCCCTAAAAGCTTTGCTTTACGGGCGGTATTTATTTCCTGCAAGATATGAATGAAGATACATCTTCTCTCCCTCGCAGTGAAAGCTGAATCCGATGTTGGCTCCTGAGCTCGTGGTAAAGCCGCAGTCGTTTTCTTCGATCATTCGCTCCCTCATGTGAGATAAGAAATAAGGCAGGCTGAAATTGCGGCGATAACAAGTAGGATATTCCCTCAGCAGAGTCTCCATAGATTTCCTGCCGTTTTCAAAATAAAAATACGTTCCCAGCAGTTTAGTATTTTCGTTGAAATAAGGCGCCAGCTCATCGTACAGAAAAGTATCGTGATAGAAGTTGTGTTCGTTGACGGCGAAATAATCTATGTTTACATCCACACAGGAAGGCTTCAGCGGAAGACGCGTACTGCTGTCTGCTATAAATAGAATATCCAGATCAAACCCCTGCTGCTCAATGAGAGACTTGTACATGGACAACATTTCCGGATATTTGTCTACTACGATGTATTTGCCGCGGGGATCCAGATACTTGAGATGATTATGCATAAAAAACCAGGCGTTTATATAAGTCTCCATGACTACCTTATCAGTTAGATCCATCTGTTGCAGCTTTTCAACCATCCAGTTATACGAGTGCTGAAACAGGCTTATGAGAGAAGGAGGAAGATCCTTGTACATCTTTCGGTCCAGATCCGGCGTGTCATAGACGTCTTTGTTCTCGTTGGGCGTCAGGAGGATACCGTCTTGGACAGAGGCACAATATCCGCACTGGCAGGACAGGCTTCCTTCAAATATGTAGCGCGTGTTCATGCTGACGCCCTCCATGGAAAAAGCGCCGCCGCATACGGGGCAGCGAAGCAGCTCCAGCATACGCAGAGGAAGACCGATGTGAGCATCATCCTCAGACCTCAAAGAGTTCAGCTCAGATATCTTATCTTCAAGCTTAGCTATGTTCTTTTGGGTAAAAGCGATGTCATCTTGTAGTTCGCACAGTTTCTTCTCATAGAGTCTCTTGAGATCTTCCGTGTCTCCCTCTCCTGCAAGAGAGGATATCCTGTAAAGAGACAACACCTGATGTATCTCTTTGAGAGAAAACTTCATGTCTTTCAGTTCCAGAATCAGATCCAAATCTCTAAGAGTCTGCTGGTCGAAGTCGTACTGTCCTTTCGGCTTTTTTGGCACTAACAGACCGTAATTTATATAATAATAGAGATTATCTACCGAAATACCGTATGATCTGGAAACTTCTCCTATTCTCAAATTTTTATTCCTCCCTTGCTGTTTGAATCGGCTCCTGCAAGCCTCAACACGTTTAAATTTGCCATATTCTGATGATAACACAAATCTTGAGTCAACTCAAGGTTTTATTACGATAAAGTGAAAAAGTGGCCTTGACAAGGAGGGCGCTGAAGGATGTAAAATTTAAATCAGAGAAAAGCCCCGGGGCGCGTGACGGGGCGTTAGGCGTTTTAAGAACAGGAGGCGATCAGGTGATAAAGACAATAAAGAGTTGCAGGAAGCGGACTGAATCAGACAGGAGCAAGCTCAGCCAGACAGTGTCTCAGATGATAACGCATGTCAGAGAACGAGGCGATATGGCTTTAAGAGAATATAATAAGAGATTCGACCGGTGCGAGAGAGAAGACCTTCGCATATCCCGTGCAGAAATAGAAAGAGCATACGAAAAGGTAACTGAAGAAGAGATCAGCGATATAAAAAGAGCCGCGGCCAATATCAGAGCCTTCGCGCAGGCGCAGAGAAAAACTGTAGGAGAGTTGACAGACTTTTCGCCTGCTCCCGGTCTGATATTGGGTCACAGAGTGATACCTGTCGATTCGTGCTGCTGTTATGTGCCGGGAGGAGGCTATCCGCTGTATTCCACCGCTCTGATGCTGGGCATACCCGCCAAGACTGCCGGCGTCAGACGTGTGGCAGCCTGCTCGCCGGTGATGAAGGGCAGCCAAGAGATACACCCTAAGACTCTGGTGGCCATGGATATAGCCGGCATAGACGAGATATATGCCGTAGGAGGAGCTCAGGCCGTCGCCGCTTTTTCATACGGAACAGAGCAGATCGCTCCGGTAGATCTGATCGTAGGCCCGGGCAACAGTTATGTCACCGAGGCCAAGAGACAATGCTTCGGCAAAGTGGGGATAGATTTTTTAGCAGGCCCCAGCGAAGTATTGGTAATAGCGGATCATACGGCAGACCCTCAGGTCGTGGCGGCAGACCTCCTGGCCCAGTCTGAACATGACAGAGAAGCCAAGGGTCTATTGATAACTACAGACAGAGCCATGGGAGAGGCAGTTCTGAAGGCGGTGGAGCAGCAGCTTGAGACACTTCCCACAAGAGAAATAGCCTCAGAATCATGGAGAGAGTTCGGGGAAATATTGCTGGCAGACGACTTGCAGGAAGCCGCCGGATACGCTGATAGATATGCTCCCGAGCATCTTGAGATCAATGTGTCGAAGGAATATGAACAGCAGGTAGTCCGTTCCCTTCACAATTACGGTTCTCTGTTCATAGGAGGCAATACTGCCGAAGTATTCGGGGACTACGCTTCGGGAACCAATCACACCCTCCCCACTTTAGGCGCCGCTAGGTATACGGGAGGAGTGTGGGTAGGAACTTTCCTAAAGACCTGCACATATCAGACCATGAATACACAGGCTATGATGGATATAGCGCCCCTCGTCTCGAGGCTGGCCGGAGGAGAAGGTCTGATAGGTCATGCCAGAGCGGCCGAAATACGGATGGAGAAAGCAGATAAGACGACTAGATGATAAGGACAAACTGGAGGAAAAACAGTATGAACGATATGAATTATAGTGAGAAATTGAAGACCGGCACAGCGGTAGGTTATGGAATAGGAGCCATAGGAGAAGGCATCGGATACAATGTGTTCTTTTCCTTTTTCAGCTTCTTCCTGACCACTATAGCCGGGATACAGCCGGCAGTGGCGGGGGTCATATCTATGGCGGCCGTACTTTGGGACGCAGTCACTGATCCCATAATAGGACTCTGGTCCGACAGGACAAAAAACCCCAGGGGCAGAAGACGGCCTTTTATAATGACGGGGTCTGTCCTTCTGTGCGCCTCGGTCACTCTGCTGTTCACCAATATAGAGATGTCTCAGAACATGAAAGTAGTATATTTCATCGTTATGAATATATTTTACTGGGTAACGCTGACCAGTTGCGTGATTCCGCACATATCTTTAGGATCTGAGCTTACGGAAGACTTTGACGAGAGGACGAGACTGAGAACTTATGCCGCTTCTCTGATGGGAGTGGGAACTCTTATAGCCACCAGCGGAACTCTCATGGTAGTGGATTTCTATACTAAGCTCTTTGGCAGCGTCAATGCGGGCTGGGCAGGCATGGGGCTCACCTACGGAATACTGATAATAGCGGCATATAATATATGCTGCATGGCCATAAAAAACAGAGAGCCGAAAAATCCCAATCTCGAAAAAGAAGACCAGACAGAGAAAAAAGGCGCCGGCCAGCTTCTGTCCGAGTTCTGGAACAATGCAAGGCACGCTTTTCAGAACAAGCCGCTGCGCCAGCTGCTCATCATCACCTTCGCCGTCAATATAGTAGTGACTCTGGGCTCGGGGCTTCTCATATATGTGTTTACATATGTGTACAAATATGACGATGTAAAAACGTCGGGAATATATTTCATTCAGGGGATCCTGGTGATAGCGGCCGTAGTCGCTGCGGGATTTGTTTCCAGAAAGACCGAGAAGAAGGTAGTGATGGCAGGAGGCCTGATCTTATATATGATGGCTTATCTGATAGTGATGATCTTTCCTATAAGCGATGCGACTATGTATGTCAGCATCATATTGTACGCTCTGGGAAACTCTTCTTATTGGACCATGATATACGCCATGTCTTATGATACGGCGATAATAGAGCAGATAAAGACGGGAGACAAGCCCGACGGCCTCTATACTTCTCTGGTAGGGCTGTTCATGAAATTCGGAAATTCCTTAGGTTCCCTCATAGTAGGAATAGGGCTTCAGTTCATAGGGTTCTCATCGGAGGCGTCAGTTCAGAGCGCCGATACGATAAACTCCATAAGAGTACTCTACGGCGTAGCTCCTACGATAGTTCTCTTCGTAGGTTTTATGGTGGCCATGAGGTATCCCGTGACTAAGAATACATACAATAAGCTGGTGGATCTGTATCACGCTAAAAAGAACGGCCTTCCATATGATGAGAAGATTCTGAAAAGAGTACAATAGGAGGAAAAAAATATGGACACGATCCTATACGGAAAAATATATACCATGGACAGAGAGAATCCTTATGTCGAGGCAGTAGGCATAAAAGACGGGAAGATCGCCTATGCCGGCAGCAGGGAAGGGATAGCTGCAGAAAAATCGTCCCGAGTGATAGACTGCGGAGACGGAGCCGCCTTCCCCGGATTCATAGATACCCATGTTCACGCCGTTCCTTCGGGACCGTTCATGAAGGGAGTGGATGTTTCAGGGGCAAAAGATATAGACCAGCTAATCGGCATGATGAAAGAGTACGCCGCATCTGTTCCCGAGGGAAGGTGGGTGTTTGCGACCAAGTTTCAGGATAAGAACATAGCCGAGAAAAGATTTCCCACAAGAGAAGAGATGGACAGAGTGTCGGCCTCACACCCGGTAATGCTCTATCACAACGACACTCATCCCTTTGCCTTTAATTCTGCGGGAATCGAAATAATGAAGCTTGACCCTGCCATTGACGGCATCGAGACCGACTCATGCGGAAAACCTACGGGATTCGTCACCGATCCGGCATTTATGGAGGTGGCGGACAATCTTATCGACCTGTTTTCCGACGAAGAACTGCTGGAAGGGTACGGCAACATAGACGAGTACGCCGTTTCCAACGGCATAACCACCGTATACACTAAGGATTATTATAAAATACTCAGGCTGTTCTGCGATCACAGAGATGAATTTAAGACGGAGATAAAGCCTATGCTCAGGACGAGGAGCTGTAACGACTCGGATAATCTCGGAAGCCTTATGAACGACGAGGAGCTGAGAGAGACCGCCTGCGTATGCGCCTTTGCCGACGGAGCCTTTGACGGCTATACCGGCTCCGTGATAGAACCTTATGAAGGTTACCCGGACAGATTCGGTATGCTCTTTCAGTCGGCGGAGGAACTTTACAGATATTTCGAAGGACCTCACAGAGCGGGGATGCAGCTGTCTTGTCACGCCATCGGCGACAATGGGATAGAGATAGCGCTGAAGGTGTATGAGCGTCTGCTTGAGAATTATCCGAGAAAAGACCACAGGCACAGGATAGAACATTTTGAAATGCCAAAGAGATCGTCTATCGCAAAGGCGGCGGAGCTGGGATGTTCTCTGGGGATGCAGCCCCTTTTGATAGAAGTGTGCGAGGGAATGGATATGGAAGGATACCGCTGCTTTATAGGAGACAGGGTCAAGAGATGCAGCCCGTATAGATCCATATTGGACGCAGGTATTCTGGTAGGCGGAGGTTCGGATTTCAGCGTGACGGCCATGGATCCTTTAAGGGCGGCCATGATATGCCTTCAGCATCCTGTGGAATCCGAAAGGATAAGCCTGTACGAAGCGTTGGAACTCTTTACCGTAAATGCGGCAAAGATAGGCTTCCTTGAAGGCCGAAAGGGAATGTTGAAAGTGGGAATGGATGCAGACATAGCCGTCCTCGACGCAAACCCTTTCGCAACACCCGTACCAGACATAGCCGACATAAAGGTGGTGAAGACCATATCGAGAGGCGAGATAGTATACGAGAGATGATGATAAACCGGGAGCCTGCCTGCTCCCGGTTCTTTGAAGCAGCCTCCTGCCGGGGAAGTCATCATGCTCTCCGTTCAGGGGGCTTCGCCCCTTGAAAAGTATACAAAATCTGATGCTTTCTTCGCTGTTTTGTGATATACTGTCTCCTATATCTAATTTAAGAAGAGGTCGCAGATATGAGAAGAAGAATTACAGGAGTAATAATACTGATAGTAGCTACTATAGCGTCTGCAGCAGCAGCTTACGGGTTTGGAATAAATCCTCCCATAGGCAATGTGGCTGGAGCTTTTGTTTCTATCGCTGTAGTGGTACTGGTCTCGCGAGTCATCCAGGTGAGCGACACGCTTTTTTACAGCGGGCTGGTGTTTGTATTCATGGCGTCGCCTATGGGCTCTGTAATAAATCTTTATCGTTCTTTCGGGCCGTATGATAAGATCGTTCATCTTATCAGCGGATTTCTCTTAGCGGCTCTTGGGATGCTCATAGTAGAGAAACTGCTTAAGAAGAGCCTTAAGACAGATGATCTGGCGGCGCTGACGGTTCCCATGGTCTTTGCGGCCTGCATGTTTTCCAGCGGCGGAGCCGGTATATGGGAGATATTTGAGTTCCTGGCTGACAGAATAGCAGGGGGAGAGATGCAAAGGGGGATGGTGGATACAGTCACCGATATGATAGCGGGCAACATAGGAGCGCTTGTGTATGGGGCGGCAGCGCTGAGGAAGAGAAAAAGTAAAAAGTGAAAAACAACAGCTCGGGATAATGCAGATTTGCATTATCCCTATTTTTTTGCCTTCGAAACCAAAAGGAACAATGGGATAAAACATTGAAAAATCAACGATAAGCCATGGGCTGAAACACTTGGCGTGAATTTTGCAGTATCATTTGATTAAGTAAGTTAACGCAATATACGAGAAAGCGGCACAGGGAGAAAGAATAGACAACTGGGAGGATTACCCTATGATAGAACAGTATAGTCGGTACATAGTCATGTCCGCCGGAGGCTGGGGCAGCGAACTGCAATAATGAAAGGGGAGAAAAAGAGATGACGAAATATCAATGGAAACCCATAGCGGATGAGTTTAGCTCGTTGCTGAGATTGCATTATCCGCCGGTGGCCCTTAAATGGATAGAAACAGAAGAAGAGCTTAAGGCCATACCGAAGGTAAGGCTGCACGACAAGCACATGCCGCCGTGTACCATAGTCAGCCATGCCGCCCAGTTTAACTGGACCAGCGCATGCAGGCCGGAGAACATTCACGCCAACTATTGCAGAGGAATAAACGGAATGTTTGAGAGAGATGAAAAATGGTATTCGGGCGAGATGTTCAATAACGTGTGGTTCGATAATATCGAGGCCTCGAAGGCTCACAACCGGTCCCTTGAGTGCGTGCCCGCCAAGTATATCGCCATGGTGGCGTCGCCCCTTTCGGCAGAGAGGATAGAACCCGATGTGGTAGTGTTCAATGTGGTGCCGGCGCAGGCGTTCATGCTGCTGTCCGCTCTTCAATATCACAGATACGATAAATTCGAGTTTTCCTTCGTGGGAGAATCCACCTGCTCCGACTCGTGGGGAAAAACCTTCACCACGGGCAAGCCGGGCCTTGGCCTGCCGTGCTATGCCGACAAGAAATTTGCGGGAATGTCAGATTCGGATCTGAGGGTAACCATGACTTCCGAAGACGCGGTTAAGGCATTGGAGGGACTGAAAGGAATGAGCAAGAACGGGCTCAGGTATCCGATAGCTTCTTACAGCTTGACCAGCGACATATTGGACGGACTGCCGAAGCATTATCTCCAATTCTAAAAGAATATACCTATAGAAACCATGAGGGCTCCTCGCATTGAACGAGGAGCCCTCTTCTTCATTTTTTGTTAGGAGGCAAAAAATGAAATTTATTAAAAAATTCAGAAAAGGCAGCTTAGAGGAGTAGGCTCGACGCCATCGTCTTCGGCCGGGGTGTGAATATAATCGATTCCCAGTATAATCCTATGAGTTAGAGTCTGACCTTTTTTTAGCTGTTCTTCGCCGGAAGAAAAGGCCTTGATGTTGACCCGGCTTGCCGCTTCGTCTTTGGAACATGATGCTGAATCAAAGGTGGAATATACTGACAGCCTCAGCAGGCTTTTGTCGTCGGCCAGCTCGATCATAGGCTTTATCTCTTCGCTGTGATTTAAGAATATCGGCGTTTCGCAATAAAGAGGCGCGAAGGCCATGCCCTTGTAGGCCGATTCTGCCACAGCCGTCTCGTTTCCGGAGGAATCCGTCAAGGACGGGCAGAAAGTACATATGCCGAAGGCCTTGCCTGAAGAATCTATACTGATGTTTCCCTCGATATTTATTGCCGCCGCTTCTGCCGGCGTTGCGAATATGTCTATTATCAGCCTGTTCAGATTTACCCATGTGATGCGCAGGCCTATCTTTACCGAGACTCCGAAAGGCGAGTCGGCGCCGTTCAGCTCCTGTGCAAACAGAACGTGATTTTCACCTTCCTCCATGACGCTCCATACGGTATCGGAGAGGACTTTTCCCAGAGAGCCTCCCAATATTGGCAGCGTGTTTGCACCCGCCAAATCTTCCATGGACATATCGGGACGGTGAACATATATGCCCGATATGGAGGCTCCGTAGTTTGTCACATCTACGTAGTCGCCCGTATTGTTGGGTATCCTGAATTTATATACGGGATTACCTTCAGCAGTTTTGAAGAGCAGTTCTTTTTTTATGCTTTGAGTCATTTTCCACACCTCCGCGTTTATCGATACACGATTTTAAAATGCAAAAAATATGCCAATGCCGATAAGCTAAAATCCAGCCTCGTGATACGGCTCCGTAAGTTGAAACCAACTTGAAGGCAGAACGGAGCAAGTTAAAAATGAATTCGCAGCCATGCAAATCTGCAAAAATCCCACGGCAAGCATATGGCATGGCTCTTGCATTAGAATATTAAAGAAATATTATCATATTACGCATTCAAGATGCTTAAATAAGAAAGGAGATTTAATTATGGCAAAAATTATGTACGGCAATTATAACGATCTGCCATGGATGCCAAACCACAAAAAAGATGTAGACGGAAAGGTGATGTGCTACATGAAGTGCTTTGCGATGGAAGCGGCCAACCTGCATATGTGCATGGGAAAAATGTACAACGGTATGCCTATAGGACCTCATACCCATCCCAACGAACAGATAGCTACCTGCGTAAAGGGTGAGTGCGATTACTGGGTAAACGGAGTTCCGTACCGCTTGGCTCCCGGCTGCTGGGTAAACGTTCCGCCGCATTACGTTCATTATGCTCACGTATACCGTTCGGTAGGCCCGTGTTATCAGCTGGATATAATGTCGCCGAGAAGGTCTTCCAGCTGCGACGAGTACATAGCATGGCTGAAGGAAGAACACGACATAGATTGGAATGCGGGAGGAATAGAAGTTCCCGACCTTGACGCTCCTCAGGACGATACGGCAGAGGTGAGAGCGTAACCGACAAGAAGGAGGGAATTTACTATGCAGATGCGTAACTTAATCAAAGAAAAAATCGCAGCCAACGGATATGCCGTAGGAGCGTTTGTGGCGTCGAGCTCGGCCACCAATTGCGAGATATTGGCCATGAACGGCTATGACTTTGTTATCATAGACTGCGAACACGCGCAGACTGACAGCGAAACGGCGGTCAACATGTTTAGGGCCTGCGAGATGTACGGCATGGCTCCTATGGTAAGAGTATACAATCCTTATGACGGCCCGATGATGAGCAGACTGCTTGACGTGGGTGCTCACGGCATAATGGTGCCGCTGGTAAACGACGCGCCGCAGGCTAAGAATATCGTGGACAACACCAAATATGCTCCTGTGGGAAGACGAGGCGCCAACGGAGGAAGAGGCCCGAGATGGGGCGCGTATGACGACTATGTAAAAGTATGCAACGACAACACTCTTACTTTCGTCCAGTGCGAATCCATAGAGGGCGTGAACAACATTGAGGAGATAGCGGCTCTGCCGGGAGTGGACGGCGTATTCATCGGCACCGGAGATTTGTCCCTCGAGATGGGTATAAAGTTTAAGGCGGACTCTTCGGCAAATCATACGGTAGACTCGCCGGAAATGGTTGCGGCCATAGATAAAATCCTGCAGGCCTGCCTTAAAAACGGAAAGATACCCGGCATCGTAACCGCCAGCGCAGAGGATACGGCGAAGCGGGTGAAGCAGGGCTTTCAGTTCGTTACATGTATGAACGATCTGGGATTTTTCTGCTCGAGGACCAAGCAGCATTTGAAGAGCATAAGAGAGCTGGTAGGCAAGTAAAAATAATAATAATATCCTTACTGAAAAGGACGCCCGAATCTTGAAAATCGACGGACGTCCTTTTTCTGTGCTTATTTGTTCTGTTCTATGCCTAACATGCGCATCTTCCTGACTATCGTAGACTGGGACGTCCCCAGCGCTTTTGCTGCCTTATAAGTGGATTTGTAGAGGTTGAAAGCGTCGGTTATCATCTGCTTCTCCAGCATGTCGACGGCAGTCTTTAAATCGGAAATTCCCGACGTGGACGACGGCTCCCGGTTGTCGGACGAGACGAAGTCCATTATGTATTCTACCTGAGAGGCGGTGATGGAAGGCTCGTTGCCGACTATGACCAGCCTCTCCACTATGTTCTCCAGCTCTCGCACGTTTCCGGGCCACGAATATCTTTCAAGGGCGATCACAGATTGAGGAGTGAAAAATTTGGACTTCTTATATTTCTTATTGAATTTACTTAAAAATGATGAGGCCAAAGGCGGCACATCTTCGGGCCGCTCTCTCAGAGGCGGTATCTTGATGGGAAAAACATTCAATCTGTAATATAGATCTGTTCTGAAGGTACTGCCTTTTACCATGGTCAGCAGATTTTGATTTGTCGCAGCTATTACCCGAACATCTATAGGTATGGTCTTAGTTCCGCCCACTCTCCTTATCTCTTTCTCCTGAAGGACTCTGAGGAGCTTCGGCTGCAGAGAAAGAGGGAATTCACCTATTTCATCCAGCAGGATAGTCCCGTGGTTGGCCATCTCAAACAAGCCGACTTTTGAAGAAACAGCTCCCGTGAAGGAGCCCTTTTCGTGTCCGAACAGCTCTGACTCCAGCAGGTTTTCCGGAATCGCGGCGCAGTTGACGGTGATAAAAGGCTTATCCTGACGGTCGCTCTTATAATGTATTTCCTTGGATATGACTTCCTTTCCCGTACCGCTTTCACCGCTAATGAGGATAGTGGCGTCTGAGGGAGCCACTATAGAGATCAATTTTCTAAGTTCTGCCATCTGTTTTGAATTACCCAATATGGTAGAATTATTTAGAGCCTCTCTGAGGAAGGCAAGTTCTTTTTGAGCCGCCTGGTTCTTTTCACTTATACTGGTCATAAAATCATGCCAGCTCGCCAGCATGGTGAGATCCTGTATAAGTGTAAATACGCACGTAACCTGTCCTTCATCATCAAATATCGGGGTTGAAGTGACCATGACCTGATTATTTGCAGGCGTTTGAGAAAGCATGGTTATCTGATGTTTCTTTTCAGCTGCAATTAAAGCGGCGGAACGATTATCAGGCTTTTCAAGAAATTTATACTGAAATTTTGAAGGATCGAAGTTGAGAGGGTCATCTAAAGATACATAAAAATTACTTATATCTACTATGTGCTCTATATGTTTCCCCAAAGCTTCTTCCAGAGGAACGCCGTAGATCATACACCAGGACTGATTTACAAATCTGACGATACCATCAGGCGTGATTATATGGATAGGTTGGTTGACCATATCAGCCATGCTGAATATATCGATGTAACGCTGGTCTATATAGTCAAAGTTTGAATTATACATATTTTCGCCCTCCTAAGTCGAAAGTATCGAGTCAATATTTGCTTGATGAGTCAATAACGGTTTAAATTTTGACTTATATCATTATATCACATCTGATTTAGTAAGCAAGCGCAACATTTTGACACTGTTAAAAACTTGGCATAAAGATTGCAATAAATTTATGTAACGATAGAAAGTCTTTGTAAGTACTGCCGGCAATAAAGACTTTTAGGAAAGGAATTATACTGAAATGAAAAGAAAGAAAATTTTTATAACGGCAGCTTTGACCGGAGCAGTACATGTGCCCAGCATGAGTCCGTATCTGCCGGTAACGCCGCAGGAGCTGGCAGACGAGGCTGTAAGAGCATACGAGGCCGGAGCTTCCACGGTACATATCCATACGAGAAACCCAAAGACGGGGGAGCCTGACGCCAGCCTGGACTTGATGAGAGAAACGCTGAAGCTTATAAAAGTCAGATGTGACGTGGTATGCTGCGTTACCACGGGAGCCAGTCAGCTCATGACGCTGGAAGAGAGACTCGCTCCTGTATCCGAATTCAAACCGGAGCTGGCCACCCTCAACGCAGGGTCCATGAACTTTGTGCTCTCGGATATAGCCAAAAAGATTCCCGATGGGTTCGGCTGGGAAAAGCCATATCTCAAAGCCACAAGGGGCAACGTGTTCTCCAACAGCTTCAACAGTCTGGAGGCCTTCATAGAGACCATGAACAAGAACGGCACAAGACCAGAGTTTGAAGTATACGATGTAGCCATGATAAACAACATCGCATACTTCATCAGAGAAGGAATAATCAGACTGCCGGTGTATATGCAGTTCGTACTTGGAATTACAGGCGGGTTGCCTGCATCTGTGGGAAACCTGAACTTCTTGTACGAAACGGCTTGCAGACAGATAGGCGAAGAAAACTTCATCTGGTCCGTAGCAGGCGCAGGAAGACACCAGATGCAGATGGCGGCAGCCGGCTTGGCTTTAGGAGGCAACGTCCGAGTGGGACTGGAGGACAACCTCTATCTGGAACCGGGACAGCTGGCCAAGTCCAGCGGAGAGCAGGTGGCGGCAGTCAGAGACATGGCCATGATAATGGGATACGACATAGCGACTTCAGCAGATGTGAGAAAGCAGCTTAGCCTTAAAGGCGCAGAAAAAATCGTATTGTGATCAAAGCTTTTATTTAAGTAGGAGGAACAAGATGGGACATGACAACAGTGTAAACTGGGAACAGTTAGAAAAGGATTACGTGATCTGTCACGGAGACTTGCTGGAGGGAGCAGTAGACATGCACCTTCATGTGGCGCCGTCTCTGATGTACAGAAAGTGCGACATCGCAGAACTGACTTTGCGCTGCGAACAGTTTGGATACAAGGCCGTAGTGCATAAGGACCATCACATGATGACAGGTCCGGGCTGCAAAATAGTAAATGATCATATCAACAGAGAAGGCAAGTGCGTGGCGATAGGCTCTGTGTGCCTCAACAATACCAACGGCGGTCTCAATCCGTATGCCGTAAAGTCGGCTATTTCCGCAGGCTGCAAAGTCGTATGGCTGCCTACGGTGTCGGCTCAGAATCACATTAACGCAGTGCTTAAAGGAACGTCCTTTCCTAAGCTGGCCAACGGAATAGTGATAGAAGAGGAAGCCATAAAGCTGGTAGACGAAAAAGGAGACTGCAAGCAGGAAATCGTCGATATTCTGCACATAATCAAGGAACATCCGGGCGTGGTCTTGGCGACAGGTCACGGCGACTGCCACGAAATAAACAAAGTAGTTGAGAAGGCCTGCGAAATGGACATGCAGGACCAGATAATGATAGACCATCCCGATTTCATGCTTGAAACGCCGGACGAGCTTTTGAAGCACTGGGTAGACCTGGGAGTCTGGATCGAGTGGGTAGGAACAATGTTTTGCGGCATATCGCGCCACCACATGTGGGATTACGCCGATATGGCGGAGAAAATCAGAAAGACCGGCGTGGACAGAACTATAATTTCCACCGACTTCGGACAGCTGGATAACGTCGATCCTGTCAAGGGGCTGGATAATGTTATCGACGGACTTCTCAAAGAAGGATTCACCAAGGAAGAAATAAGAACTATGATAAGCGTTAATCCATCTAAAGTCTTGGGAATATAACAAACGCCGTATGTCACCCGCCTTTATAGGCGGCGGGTTCCATTCAGACTTTTGGCGGAGAGTAGTAATTCCCCGCCAAAACCCTGAGGAGCTTACGGCTCTGGCGTTTGTTGCAATCGTTCGCTTCGTCCCTGACAAGCGAGCTTGCCGGGAGCTGCGCTCCAATTTAAAAATAAAATCGAAAAGGAGAGAAGAGATGAGCAAAATTATGTCCGGTAATTGGAATGAGATGCCATTCAGGCCATTGCGACAGGGGATGAAGCAGGTGACATTGGCCATGGGCGCAGACGAGTGTACCGTAACTCTTGGAATTGTTCAGGAGGGCCACGAGAAACGGCCACATTCACATCCGGAAGAGCAGATAGCTCTGGTAGTGGCAGGAGAATGTGATTACTATGTCGATGGAAAGTGTTACCATCTGACGCCGGGAGGTTTTGTAACAGTTCCCGCTAATGTAGAGCATTACATAGACGTACATGATACGGACATACCCTGCTTCCAGATGGATATATTCGGTACGCCTCGTCCGGAATTTAAAGAGAAGTATATGGAATTTTTAGGAAGTTTGAACAAATAGGCAGATAATTAAAGAAAGGAAGAAGAAATGAAAAAGATTTTAGCGGTATTATTGGTGGCTGTTATGGCCTTTGCGCTATCTGCTTGTGGAGGCGATAAAGAATCTGAAGAAACTGTATATACTCTCCGCTTCGCTCACGGCTCGTCCACAAGCGAGCCAATCCACATAGCGGCCGAATACATGGCTGAAGAACTGGAGGAGCGTTCAGACGGAAGAATAAAGGTGGAGATATATCCAAGCGCCACACTGGCCGATCAGGTTCCGGCATGTGAGATGTTGATGGATGGAACTCTGGACTTCTTCGGCGGATCTGTAGTAGCCGTGGAGAATTATATAGATGAATTTAAAATAGTCGACCTGCCGTATCTGGTGAGCGATTACGAGTCTGCGGACGCCATGTTTGAGGGAGAGATTGGACAGGAATTATCCGACATGCTGCCTGAGATAGGCATGGAAAATTTGGGATGGTGCGAATACGGATTCAGAAACACCTTTAACAATATAAGACCTATAGAGAGCGTTGAGGACTTCAAAGGTCTGAAGATAAGAGCTATAGAATCCCCTATTTCCGTAGGCATGTGGACAGAATTCGGAACGGATCCTACTGTCATGGGCTGGTCTGATGTGTACAGCGGCCTTCAGATGGGCACCGTCGACGGAGCAGATGGACCTAACGCTCTGTTTGCGTCGGCTCAGATGGAAACTGTATGTAAATATATGTCCACCACTCAGCATATGTACACCCCGGGAGTCATTCTGGCGTCAAAAGCTACTATGGACAAGCTTCCAGAAGACCTTCAGGAATTAGTTCGCGAAGTAGGAGCCGAAGCAGCGCAAAAGATGAAAGAGATCACAAGAGAGACTCAAGAAGACGCGGCTGATCAGATGGAAGAGAACGGACTTATCATAAATGAAGTCACCGATAAGGTGAGAGAAGAACTGGCCGACATGTGCAAAGGCGTATATGAAGAAAACCGCGACATTATCGGAGCGGATTTTTATGACAAGGTCATGAAACAGCTTGGAAGAAGCTGAAGCAACATTTTCTTGGGGGCGGAGAAAATCTTTGCCCCATTTAAAAAATAAAGAGAGGTGACTTTTTCTCATGAAATTCGTTCATAAATTTGAGGAAGTCTTTGGAGGAACGATATTGGCAGCTATGACTATAATAACATTTTTAGCGGCCGTCAACAGATTCACTTTTAACTTTCCGATGCCTTGGAGTGAAGAGGCAGTCAAGTTTCTCGTAATGTGGATGACCATGATAGGCGCAGCCCTCGGAATAGGGAGAAGCGAGCATGTAGGAATAGACGTTTTTGTAGAGAGATTTCCGCAGAAGATACAGTTTATCATAGGACAGGCTATGTCATTGGCAGGAGTATTGTTTTCAATAATATTCTGCTACATAGGATACCTCATGGTAATAAAGCAATATGCCCAGAAGTCAACCGCCCTTGAAATAAGCATGGGAATAGTATATATGTGTGTTGTGATCGGAGCAATATTGATGTTCATAGAGTTTGGATATAAATTTTTAAAAGGAATCGAGGAAAGAAACAGCAATAATGGTGTTTTAACAGAAGGAGGTGAACAATAATAATGGCAGATATGATCATTTTAATGTTTGTATTCTTCTTCGCTCTTGCGCTGCTGGGGTTTCCCATCGCATATTCTCTCGGGTTTGCCGTCATAGCTCCCTTATTGATAACAGGAAATCTTACGCTCAATACAGCAGGATCCTGGATGTTACAAGGCATAAACTCTTTTCCTCTGTTGGCCTGTCCGTTTTTCATCCTCGCGGGCAATCTGATGGAAGGCGGAGGTATTTCCCGGCGGCTTGTAGATGTGGCCAAGACCCTTATCGGCAACGTTCCGGGAGGTCTGGGCATGGTAGCGGCAGTGGCATGCGTATTCTTCGGAGCCATATCCGGATCCGGACCTGCTACGCTGGCAGCTATAGGAGGAATAATGATTCCCGAGATGATAGCCGCAGGTTATTCGGCAGGTTGGTCGGCGGCATTGTGCGCCACGGCAGGTTGTATAGGTATATTCATACCTCCCAGCGTGGCTCTTATCAACTATGCGGTAATCGCCGAAACGTCCATAGCGGATCAGCTGCTGTCGGCTATAATACCAGGACTTTTGACCGCATTTTTCATATGTATCTACGCTTTCTACACAGGAAAGAAGAGAAATTACGGCGGCGGTGAAAAATTCAGCTTCCAGAACTTTATTGAAGCGCTGAAAAGAGGCATATGGCCTCTACTCATGCCGGTCCTGATACTGGGCGGAATCTATGGAGGATTTTTTACTCCGACAGAGGCGGCAGCAGTAGGATGCGGGTATGCCTTTTTTGTAGGCGTATTTATTACAAAGGAACTGACGTGGGACAGACTTAAAAATATAATGGTTAGGAGTACCAGCTCAGCGGCTACTATAATGCTGATAATAGCGGTAGCCTCTGCCTTTGGAAAGATGCTCACCATAGGACAGCTTCCGGCTACCATGGTCAACTTCATTCTTTCTCACGATGTTTCAAAGGGTATGTTCCTGCTCATAGTGATGGTAATGCTGCTGATAGCAGGCACATTTATGGATCAGATTTCAACGGTGCTTATACTTACGCCTATGCTGTTGCCGATAGCCACCGCTCTGGGCATCAACCCGATTCACTTCGGCGCACTGATGGTAGTAAACATCACCTTCGGAATGCTTACGCCTCCTCTGGGAGTTCACCTGTTCATGGGATGCGGAATAGCTAAGATAAAGTTCAAAGACATTATTAAAGAAATGCCTATGTTTCTGCTGATATGCCTCGTAGTTATCATACTGACTACATACATACCCGAGGTATCGCTGGCTTTCTGCGGAGATTGACGGAGGTTTGATATGAAAGTTATAGAACTTGAAAAGAAATACGATTTCTGGCTGAAAAACGGACACGTTATAGACCCGTCGCAGAATATAGACGAGGTTCGCGACATACTGGTTAAAGGCAACAAGATAGTAGAGACGCCTAAGGACGGAAAAATCGATCCTCAGGACGTAAAAGAGGTAATCAACTGCAACGGATACTATGTGTTTCCGGGGCTTGTGGACAATCACGCTCACTTCTCTTGGAACTTCAACAATACGGGAGTACAGCCCGACTTATATACGCTGCCAAGCGGAGTTACTTCGGTTCATGATGCAGGATCCTGCGGCAGCTCCGGCTTTGAGGGCTTCATAAGGACCTCCGTACTGCCGTCGCTGGTGACCATGAAGGCTTCGATAAACGTGGCTTCCGGCGGCTTATGCACTCCTCAGTACATGGAGAATATAGAGCCGGAGAACTTTGACGAAAAGGAAATAGAAGAACTCTTCGACAAATATCCTCAGTACATTTACGGACTTAAGCTCAGACTGGGAAAGGACATCTCCGACGGCATGGGTGTCGAGCCTTTAAAAGCGGCGGTCAAGCTGGCGAGAAAATTCGATACAAGATTATCGGTTCACGCCACCTACCCGCTTACGCCGATATCCGACATAGTCGACGAGATGGACGAAGGCGACGTGCTGTGCCATACCTTCCAGAAGATGGGACCGTATAACATTTTGGACGAAAACGGCAGGGTGCTAAAAGAAGTTTGGGAAGCTCGCGACAGAGGCGTAATCTTCGACTGCGCCCACGGCAGAATACACTGCTGCTTCCCTTTGACCAAGGCGGCCATAGAGCAGGGCTTCATGCCTGACTGCATATCCACCGACCTCATAACCTTTTCGGCATATCAGGAGAGACTGTTCTCACTGCCTGTGGTAATGACAAGGCTGTGGATGCTGGGAATGTCTTTGAACGAAGTCGTAAGGGCCGTCACTCAGACTCCTGCCAAGCTGATGGGCATGGAGGGAAAGATAGGAACTCTTAAGGCGGGAGCCTTCGCCGACATAACGGTGATGAAGCTGGAGGACAGAGAGTATACCTTCGTGGATTCGTACGGCAACTCCCTGCCGGCAGATAAGATAATGATACCGCAGTTTACCATGAAGAACGGCAAAACCCGCTATAGACAGATCGACTTTACCGAGATGTTCGGGTTGGTTAAATAGGAGCTTGAGCAGATTGAGAGGTGATTTATCATGAATTCTGTCGAAAGAGTTATGGCCGCTTTAAATCATCAGATTCCCGACAAGGTTCCTTATGCCTACGGATATATTCATCCTAAAGTCAGAGAGGCCATACTGGGAGAGGAGATACAGGGCTGCGGATACAAGGTCAACTGGTCTCCCGTGTTTGCGCCGGGAGAGAAGTGCCGCGATTTGAATCCGGACGAGAGCACAGATGTAAGGGTGGCGCGCAAATTGGGCCTTGACGCCTTGGGATTTCAGCTTTTGACGCCCATGACGCCCCTGCTGGAAAGCAAGCCGGACGGTACGTACGGTATAAAAGGCGGGCTGCTTAGACCCGGCAACTTGGCGGAATTTAAGAAGGGCATGCCGGACGTGGACGACGAAACCCTGTATGCAGAGGCCGAAGATTTTGTAAAGCGATATAAAGGCGAGTTTGCGCTCTTTTGCAGGATACGCCTCGGATTTTCTCCTACGCTGACCAGCATAGGGCAGAAGGACTGCATAGCCCTTGTGAAGACGGCGCCCGACTTCGTAAAGGAAGTGGTAGACTTCTACTGCGTATGGATGGAAGCACACATAAAGAACCTGATGGAGCTGGGATTTGACTTCCTGTGGGATTTCGATGACATGGCGGATAAGGACGGACCGTTCTTTACATCAGAGGAGCTGCAAGATGTGTTCCTCCCGCATATGAAGAAGGCGGCCGACAAGATAACGATTCCGTGGATATTCCACAGCGACGGAGACCTGTTTGATGTGATAGACGATTTGATGACGCTGGGAATGAACGGCCTGCACCCTCTCGAGCCGGGAGTGATGGACCTGAAACGCCTGAAAGGCGAATACGGACAGAAGCTGTGCCTCGTGGGAAACATCGACATGAAGCACATAATGACTTCGGCGTCGGAGGACGAGATAGAAGATTATATCGTAGGCTGCATGGAGACCATGGGAGGAGGCGGAGGATATATAATATCCGACTCAAATCAGGTGCCGGCTTCTGCTTCCGCCGAAAACATAATGAAGATTTCCGACAGCGTACACAGAAACAGAAACATCTATTAAACGACGTTAAGAAAGGAGATACGACTATGGGATTAAAACTTCAATATCTTGGATGGGCTTCGTTCCTGTTCACTACGCCAAAGGGAGCGAACATATTGACCGACCCGTTCCTCGACGGCGACGGTGAGCTGGGTATACCGGCCACTCCGGTTGATTACATGAATCTGGATATTGACCTGATTGCGGCCAGTCATCCGGCAGAAGATCACTTCGGACAGGCAGTCAAAATACTTAAGAATTCGCCGAAGACCAAGGTGCTGGGAGACCACTCCACCCTGATAATTTCACAGGCGGGAGGCGTAGAGGCCGAAAGATGCGAGCTTACCACCGCCGGGGCAACGTACATGGAAGGCGACATGAAGATCAAGGCCTTCGACGCTTGTCACATAGCGCTGGGCCACTTGCCGGACGGAGGACTGATAACGGGCGAGCCTTTATGCTACATCATGTCTTGCGAAGGCTGTCCTACGGTGTTTTTCGGCGGAGACACGTCTATCACCATGGACATGAAGCTGTGGGGCGAAGTGTACAAGCCGGAAGTAGCCATCATAGGCATAGGCGGCGTAGACCTTTCGGGACGCAGTCTCGACGAGATGGATCCTGAAGACGCCGCAATATGCTGCAGATTGCTGGGAGTCAAGAAGGTGATACCTATGCACTACAGAGGAGAGGACTATTTGGCCAGATTCAAAGCCGCCCTTGCAAAAGAAAGCCCTGAATGTCAGTGCGTGCCTATGGCATACGGCGAGACGGTGCAGCTATAGCTTGAACGAACTACGGATTTAACTCATTTATAAAAATTATTAAGAAAGGAACGGACAAATGAAAAACTTGAAGAAAATCACAGCCCTTACACTTTGCGCAGTATTGGTCTTTACCCTATTCGCATGTGGCAAAAAAGAGACGACAAGCGGCGAGGCAGAGCCGGTAAAATGGGACTTCTGCGTAATCAACAGTCTTACACATCCTTCGTCCGTGCTGTGCCAGCAGTTTGCAGATGAGGTATATGAAAAAACAGACGGAATGGTTCAGATAACCGTAAGAGCTCCGGGCGAGCTGTCTTACAGCGCCAACGATTACCTGACGGCCGTAGGAGACGGCTCCATACAGGTATCGGACGTAGGCTCCAACTGCTACGGAGTATTGGATGTAGGCGCCATGTCGGTGCTTCCTTACTTGGCAGATAACATCGAGGACATGGACAAAGTCATGAACATAATTCAGCCGTACCTCGATAAAGAACTGGAAAAATTCGGAGCAAAATATTTGTTCTACTACACTTGGCCTGCTCAGTCCATCTGGACTGGAGATACTCCTCTCAACTCTCTGGAAGACATCAAGGGCCTTAAGATAAGAACGTCAAACAACGAGCTGTCCGAGCTGGTTAAGCTGTGGGGCGGAACTCCTGTATCGCTGACGGGCTCAGAAGTACCTGCAGGCTTACAGACAGGCGTAGTAGACGGAGTAATTACTTCTGCGTATGGCCTGGGCGGAGCAGGATGGGATGATTCGCTGAATTACGGCCTCATCACCGACTGCCAGATAATACCGGATTACATCTGCGTAAATGCAGAAGAGTTCGAGTCGCTTCCACAGGAGACGCAGGACATAATCATGGAATTGGCCGCCAAGTATCAGAAGCTGATGAACGAAAGCATGTTTGCCGACGAACAGACGTGGAGAGAGCAGCTGGCCGAAGAAGGCATAACCATCAACACTGCCTCTGATGAAGAGACTGCCGAAATGAAAGAAAGCATCCAGGAATACTGGAAAGAATGGGCAGAAAAGAGAGGCGGAGAATGTACTGAAGTCTTAGATGAAATAATCGAGGCTCTTGGTCTTTAGATTTAAGAGAAGGAGGTGCTTCGCAAGTGTTGGATAAGACTATGGAAGCTATAAGAAAGTTCACTCTTAATATTTCCGTTGCGGCCATATTGATAATGGCCGTAATGGAAATACTCGAAATCTTCGCAAGGAGCTTCTTTAACTTCTCTTTTCTGGTGGTCGATGAGTTCGCAGGATATCTGATGTCCTGCATGGTATTCATGGGACTGGCCAACAGCTATCACGCAGGCTCGTTCGTAAGAGTAGAGGCTGTATACAGCAAATTCAAGGGAAAATTCAAAAGAATCCTGGACGGAGTATATACGTTTATTTTGATTATATTCACCGCAGTATTTGGGTATTATTCGATACTTTTAAATTATAAGTCCTTTGACAGAGGATTGGTATCTACAGGATATTACATGACGCCTTTGGCCATACCGCAATTCTTTATGTCGCTGGGAATAATTTTGTTTTTCATATACCTGATATTGGATTTCGTGAAGATGATAAAAACCAAGGGAGGAGAGAAATGATATCCGGAGTAACGCTTACTATAATAATGGTAGTCATATTATTTGTTCTCCTCGTACCCGGTCAGTGGATATTCGTAGCGCTGGGAGTGTCCGGCATAGCCGGCATAATCCTCGGAAGCGGAGCCGACTATCTTACTACGGTGGGAACTATAACATGGAACACCACAAACAACTTCGTGCTGTCGGCAGTGCCTATGTTCATGTTCATGGGAGAACTGATAGTACATAGCGGATTGAGCAGCAATTTCTATAAAGGACTCATGAAATGGTGCAAAAGAATACCGGGCGGGCTGTTGCACGCCAACGTAATCGCCTGCGCGTTCTATTCGGCAATTTCAGGGTCTTCGGTTGCTACGGCAGCGGGAATTGGCTCCATAGCCGTACCCGAGACTAAAAAGAGAGGTTATCCCGTAAGAACCATATACGGCTCCATAGCGGCCTCCGGCACGCTGGGAATCCTCATCCCGCCGAGCACGGTGCTGATACTCTACGGTTCCCTGACAGACCAGTCGGTCGTAAAGCTTTTCGCTGCTTCGGCCATACCGGGAATCGTGCTCACACTCATGTTCATAGTATACATATTCTTTAACGGCGTATACCTGAAGAAAAAAGGAGAATACAACATAGTCGATACAGAAGCCGAGTCGCTGAGCACATGGCAGGCCATCAAGGGCATAGCACCTATCGTCATCACCATCGTGGTGCTGCTGGGCTCGCTGTACACCGGAAAGGCGACTCCTGTAGAGTCGGCTGCTCTGGGAACCTTCATCGTACTGGTCTTCGGCTTTGCGTCGAAGGGCCTTTCGTGGAAGAAGATAGTGGAATCGGCAAAGAGCACATCCAAGTCCATAGCGATGATACTGACTCTGATGATTTCGGCGTCATATCTGACCTTTGCTCTTTCCCAGTCCAGCGTCAACAGACACCTGACGACATGGGTAATAGACCAAGGCTTTACCCCGCTGGCTATTTTAACCATCATCGGCTTGATATACCTGGTACTCGGCTGCTTCATGGACGGCTCGTCGATGATAATGCTGACGATTCCTTTGCTGGCGCCTATATGCAAGGAGCTGGGAGTCGACCTTATCTGGTTCGGAGTATACATCACTCTGTTGGTACAGATAGGACAGGTAACGCCGCCTATGGGCCTGAATCTGTTTATGGTTCAGGGAATAGACAAAGAGGCGAAGCTGAACGACATAATACGAGGAGTAATACCTTTCCTCATAGGCATGCTGATATTTGCGGTATTGATGATAATGTTCCCTCAAATGACGGCATGGCTGCCTGAAGTAATGGGATTTTAAGGAGGAACACGCAATATGAACAAGTACAGTCACCTGTTCGAGCCGATAACTATCGGAAGCATGACGGTCAAGAACAGGATATTTCAGTCAGCGGTAGGTACTCACTTAGCCACTGAAAACTACGAGGTGACCGACAGGCATCTGGCATATTTTGAAAAGAGAGCCAGAGGAGGAGTGGGTCTGATAACCACCGAGTGCATAGTGATGCAGCCTGACACGAGATACACCACGTTCCATGGTTTGGGACTTTTTGAAGACAGAATGGTAGACGAGCTGAAAAAGGTTACCGACCTTGTACACAAATACGACACGAGAATCGCCGCTCAGATAATGCACCCGTCGGCGGTTGCCACGCCTAAGTACAACAACGGCAAACAGCCTGTGGCGGCTTCACCCCTCGAATGTAGGGCGGTCGGAGAAATAACGAGAGAGATAACCTTAGAAGAGATAGAGCAGTTTATCGCAGACTACGGCAAGGCGGCTTACCGGGCGTACCAAGCCGGCTTTGACGCCATAGAAGTACATTGCTGCCACGGCCACGGCTTGCTGGGAAGATTCATCTCTCCTGTGGAAAACAAGCGCATAGATAAGTACGGCGGAAACACGGACGGACGCCTCAGACTGCCTCTGGAAGTGATAAGAGAGATGAGGAGAGTCTTACCTGAGGATTACCCAATCATCGTAAGAATGTCGTCCGAGGACAATTATCCGGGAGGACAGTCCATGGCAGAGGCTAAATATATAGCGCGCCAGTTTGAGAAAAACGGAGTCTCCATGATACACATGTCCTTTGGAACCATGAACACGCCGTGGACGCTGACAACGCCTTCCGGCACGCCGAAGTCCTTTAACGCCGAAAGAGCGGAAGAACTGAAACGGGCCGTAAACATTCCTGTAGGCTTCATAGGACGGAACAACGAAGCTTGGGTTGCCGATATGATGATAGAAGAGGGAAAGTGCGACGTGGCATATATGGGAAGAACTTGCCTCGTGGATCCTGAATTCCCTAACAAGGCCCGGGAGGGAAGAGAAGAAGAAATCATCCCTTGCATAGGCTGCTGCCACTGCCTTGTTTCCATCAATTCGGATCTTACCATAAGATGTACCATGAATCCGGAAGTGGGACATGAAACGGAGGTCAAGACCAAGACGGATAATCCTCAGAGCATACTGGTAGTGGGAGGAGGAGCCGCCGGACTGACTGCGGCAGCCTATGCCGCCGAGATTGGTCATAAGGTAGACTTGATAGAAAAGTCAGGCAGACTGGCGGGCCAGATGTACATGGCCGCATTTCCTCCAGCCAAACAGGAGATAACACAAGGCTCCAAATACATGATAGGAAGAGCCGAAAGAGCCGGCGTGAATATCAGCCTCAATACATGTATGACGGCGGAAGAAATCAAAGATGCCGGATACGATAAGGTGATAGTGGCTACTGGAGGAGCGCCTGTGGTTCCGGGCTTCTTAAGAGGAGCAAATCACATGATTTCAGCATGGGACGCCCTTACCGGAAAGGAAAAGTGCGGGCTGAATACAGTCATCGTAGGAGGAGGACTGGTGGGAGTCGAAACTGCCGACTTCTTGGCCCATCCTATCCGCGACCTCGGCCCTCGCTCACGACGCGTCACCGTAATCGAGATGGACGATATAATCGCAAAAGAAGAGAAATCGTCCTTCAGACCTCTCATGATAGACAGAATCCTGCAAAAGGGAGTAGAGGTTCTCACCTCTTCTAAGGTCTTATCGGTAGAAGGAAGTACCATAAGGTACGAAAGGGGAGGAAAGGAATACGCCCTTGAGAACGTTGATACCGTAGTATCGGCGGTAGGCGTAAGGAGCGAAAACTCTTTAGTTGAAGAACTGCAAGCCGTAGGAATCGAGCCTATTGTAATAGGCGACGCTTCTAAAGCGCGAAACATTCATTCTGCGACGGAAGAAGCGTTTGCGGCGGTGAATATGCTATGAGATACAGAATATAAATTCAAGAAGCGGCGCATTTTATGCGCCGCTTCTTTTATGTATTGGAAAAACTTACACCTTGAAAGAGAACGTATGTTCTCATATAATTGATGTGAGAATAAGATCAGGAGGTGAGAAAATATGATTTCGGGCTGTTATCTGTGCATAGATTTAAAATCCTTTTACGCTTCTGTGGAATGTGTAGAGAGAGGACTGGATCCCCTCAAGACAAAATTAGTGGTAGCCGACGCCGAAAGAGGAGAAAAGACAGTATGCCTTGCAGCGACTCCTGCCCTCAAGAAGATGGGAGTAAAAAACAGGTGCCGCCTCTTTGAAATACCTCAGGGCATACCATATATAAAAGCTACGCCTCGGATGAAACTCTATATGAAATACTCCTCGGAGATATATAAAATATATCTTAAGTATTTTAATAAAGACGACATCCATGTCTATTCTGTAGATGAAGTCTTCATAGACGCAGCAAAATATCTTAAAATGTACGGCGGCGACGCCGGACATATCGCTGAAATGGTAATGGGAGATGTTCTCAGACTTACAGGGATAACCGCTGCATGCGGCATAGGCTCCAATCTGTATTTATCAAAAGTAGCTCTTGATATAATGGCCAAAAATGCCCGCAGCGGTATAGCCGTACTGGATGAAGAAAAATATAGACAACTGCTCTGGGATCATAAACCGATCACGGATTTCTGGCGGATAGGAAAGGGAACAGCCGACAGACTCGGAAAATACGGTATCTATACCATGAGACAGGTAGCCTCGGCAGATAGAGGGCTGCTTCGCAGAAATTTCGGGAAGGACGCCCAGCTGCTCATAGACCACGCATGGGGAAGAGAGCCGGTGACTATAGAGGACATAAAGTCTTATATACCTAAAGAAAGGAGTATCACCGCCGGGCAAGTACTGCCGAAAGCTTATGACTTTGAAAAGGGGAAACTGATAATGAGAGAAATGATATGCGGTTTATGTATTGAACTTACAGAAAAGAGTCTGTTGGTCAACTCTGTAAGCCTCTTTATAGGGCATTTTAGGGAATCTGCTTCTCCCGGAAGGGGCAGCATATCTCTGCCCTTTTATACGGCGTCCTACAGTGTGATAAGCAAAAAAGCCAGCGAACTCTATGACAAAATTGCAGGCGGAACCTGCGGAATAAGGCGGATCCACATCTCTTTATGCGGGGCGATATACGGCAGAGAGTCTCAGTTCGATTTTTTCAATACCGCAGAAGACATGGACAGAGAAAAGCGAATATCGGAGACGGTGATAGACATAAGGCATAAATACGGGAAAAACTCTGTGATCAGCGCTATGAATCTCGAGGAGGGCTCTACGGCTGTTTCTCGAAATAATCAGATAGGAGGTCATAAGGCATGAAAAGATCAGAAAGAGCAAAACAATTCATACCGTTTTCTGCCCTCAAGGGGCTCGACGAAGAACTCACAAGAGCTGAAAAAGTCCTGTGTCAGAAGAGAGAACTGCTGGAGGATGAGGCCGAAGAACTCAATAGAAGGCTAACTGATATCGAAGAGGGAAGCCGGATAGAAGTAGAATACTACAGATTGGGGGAGTACGTGAAAAAGGAGGGAACAGTGAAGAGAGTGGATGATGTGTATCGAGTCATAGAAGTAGATGATAAAAAGATCAAGATATCCAGCATAGTTTCTGTAAAAGTGAATATCTGAATTTTAAAATGCTGCTGGCTCGGGCGCTATATCGCACCGTATGCGAGTATTTCGCTGCTGCCTGTGCCATAACTGTTCCTGACGCATTTGTCTCCGCTGTTTCCTTCTATGACAAAGACGTCTCCATCGCCGGCGCCGTCTACTATTCCCATATGGTCGGCAGACCGATCGCCGTCCCAGTCAAAGAAGATGATCATGCCGGGCATCGGGTCTGTATTCGGACTGTAGAGGCGGCGGTTTTCTTTGAACCATCGCAAGAATTGAGAACACGAAGCAAATTTGGGAGGCTCATCGTAACACTTATCTAAGCACCAGGATACGAAACAGGCGCACCAGTCAGTGGGCTTGTCGAACCCATACCATTTCCAGTATTTTTCTCCGCCATCATTACCCAGCTCCGATACGGCCGTCTGCTTTAAGAGGCTGCCGTCAAAATTTTTTAAGGATCTGGGGCGCGTCACGAGAAAGAAAGACAAAGATGATGAAAGAAGAAAAACTATTAGAAAGAGAACTATAAATCTTTTAACCTTATTCATAAGATCGCTCCGGATGGGAATTTAAAGGAAAGTGTAAGGCCGCGGTTAAAGGGCCTTTTAATCAGCATATGTCCTCTGTGCGACGTATATACGTAAAACAAAGACGCCTTGACTTTTGATCTGCTGGTGTCTTTGCTCTGCGGTATATAATGTATAGTATAGGAATTATTTTCCGTGAGAATCAGCCCAGAGTTTATCTGCTACAGGCCCCCATTCTTTTGCGTACTGGGTACATTTGCCGCATAAGTGCTCGCAAGTCTCAGGCTGCTCCAGATCTGTGGATTTGGCTCCTGTCTTGTGTATCAGTTTTTGCAGTATATGAGGGTTCTCGAGCATAGGACAAGGCTTGAGCATGTTATCATTGAACGGCTGGCCATCTTTATACGCCAGGAACAAAGGCTGCCTCAGACAGTCCAGTAGAGACTGATCTTTTATATTCGCTCCCGAGTAATGTATAAAGACGCAAGGTTCTACATCTCCATTAGCGTTGATGTGACAGTACCTCTCGCCTCCGGCTATACATCCGTGTACAAACTCTCCGTCGTTTTGGAAATCTATAGCAAAGAGCTCTTTGCCTCCTGTAAGTCCTCTTATCTCCCTTATCTTGTTATACATATAAGTTCTCTGCTCAGGACTCAGAAGAAGATCGGTGCTGGCATTAACACCTACAGGCATATAGTGGAAATACCAAGCGAAAACGCAGCCCTTATCTATGAGCATATCCAGGAAATCATCGCTGGTGACGGTCAGATAATTCTGACTGGTATAACATATAGAGACTCCGAAAGGAATATGGTTTTCGTGCATGAGATCCATAGCAGCTAAGGCTTTCTTATAATGTCCGTTTCCGCGGCGGCCGTCATTGCTTTCCTCGAATCCTTCGATACTGACAGAAACAAAGAAGTTTCCAACCCTCAGAAGGTCGTCGCAGAACTTTTGATCTATGAGAGTTCCGTTGGTGAAGGCGTGGAAAGCTACGTCCTTATGTTTTTCGCACAATTTGATTATATCGTCCCGGCGAACCAGCGGCTCGCCTCCCGTAAACAGATAAGCGTATATCCCAAGCTCTTTTCCTTCAGTGATTATCTTGTCCATAATCTCATAAGAGAGATTCAGCCTGTTTCCGTATTCGGCCGCCCAGCATCCCGTGCAGTGAAGGTTACATGCCGTGGTAGGATCCATCAATATGATCCACGGAATGTTGCAGCCGTATTTTTCTTTCATTGCCAGAGAGGTCTTATATCCCCTGAAACCTGCCTCATATCCGGCATTGAGCAAGAATGTCTTGAGAATGTGAGGATCTACTTCTCTGACTATCCTGTTGACATAATGAGCCCATTTGCTGTCCGGAGAATGAGTCAGATCCCTCAACATATCATAGGATGAACTCTGCCAGGAATCACCTAAGATCTTTTCTATTTTATCCACCAAGGCCAAAGCTTCGGAAGAAATGTCCCCCTGTTTTCCTTTGTCTATCAACGAATTGAGAGCCATACTGAAAGCTTTTCTTTCTGCGATGTGTGCTAAACTTTTTGCCATTTTAATACCTCCCTTTTACTACTATATTAGTATACATTTTTATGAAAACTATTCATATATACAAAAATGACCGGCAGTTTAAAATTTGTGCAAATTGTCAAATTTGTTAGAAACGAAAGGGACGCGTCATCAGAAAATTTTCGTGCAAACGCGTCCGGAGTATAGTATAATAAATTTATCTGACTGAAAAGACATGAAATTTTAACTGAAACGGAAGAAGATGTACTATGAACCAATCTGATAAAAGTAAGATAAGAACGAGCAAGGGACTTATACTTGTGATCTTTATACTGATCGCAGTTGCGCTGGCTTTTAAGATGTATAATCCGCAGACCGAGAACGAGGTGGATTTTTTTTCAGAAGATGCTAAAAAGCAGATATCTGTAGAACTGCGAAACGATCAGACGCAGGTAAGCCAAACTGCAAAGATAACCGGAGCTGAGGCTGCGGAACAGGAAGAAAAGATATATCTGCTTCGCGTCAATCACAACGAAGATGTAACTATGTTTTTCAATATTCAGGTCGTTTCGCAGGAAGACGGCATGGATGAAGCCCTTAAGATGAAAGTATATGATGAGACCCACGATGAAGTTTTGTATGAGGGAAGCGTAAGAAATGCTGATAATAAGGTATTTGAGACAAAGCAGGTGACTAACGCCGCTAAGAAAAACGATACCCGCTACAGAATATATTTTTATTTTGAGGGTCAGTCGGCGCAGCAGTATGAGACTTCCGAGACTGAAGTCAAGTTTGACTGGTCCATACCTGAAGATCAGACCGGCGCCCTGAAGATGTCGAAGACAGGAGATGTAAAAGTGATACTCTATGCGTTTATAGCTATGATAGTGATCACAGGAGTACTCCTGATAGTGTTCAGAAAGAGAATAAACCCTGAAGTTTTCAACTTGGGACGTCCTGCCGAAGAAGAGAAAGAAGAACTTTTAGAAGAGACGGACGAAAAACAGCAGCCCGAAAGCGGCGACGATATAGAAGAAGATAAAGAGTAAAAAATATAACCGATAGCGTATGCGCAGCGGCCTTGCGGCCGTTATGATCAAAAAACAGCAGCCGGCTTGGTGATACCGGCTGCTGTTTTTTATGGCTGCCGCAGGCCCTTGCAGATATTACTGACGTGGCTTCGGAAGGCTCCAGCGGAATTTGGCGGCGCATAGTCTCAGGACGATGACTATGGCAGTGCCTGTAAACATTGAAGCTATGCTTCCGGCATACGGCCATATGAGCACGCAGGCGAAAGCGCCTATTATAGACGCACTGGCATAAAAATGCTTTACAAATACATATGGCTGATCTCCCGCCATTATATCTCGCAGAATACCTCCTCCTACTCCCGTTATCACACCTACGAAGATGAGAAGGAACATGCTGTATCTGGCGTCGAGGGAATAGGCTGTATTTATGCCGATTACCGTAAAAACTCCCAATCCTATGGAATCCATGATCAGCATGATCACGTCATACCATTTTCCGCCGAATATAGAATACTTTCTGGCTATGATAAAGACGAGTATGGATACGGCGATGGCTATAGCTGCATAGATGGGATCCCGGAAAGTCATAGGAGGCGTTATTCCCAGTATCAGATCGCGGATTACACCTCCGCCGACGGCTGTAGTCAGACCGAGTATAGATATCCCCAGGATATCCATGCGCTTTTCCAGCCCCAGTATGGCCCCGGAGACGGCAAAAGCGACGGTACCTGCGATTTCAAAAGACAGCAGTAAAAATTCTGGCATAAAGACCTCCTTATAACAAACGCCGGACTTACTCGCCTGTAAGTGCAAGGGAGATTTTTAGTTCTCGACCGGCGAACAATAATCTTTTTTAAGAGCTCTGATGAACTTAAAATCCTTCCCTGAAAGCTTACACTGTGAACAAAGATATTATACTTCTTAAGTACGCCGCCTTCAAGGCAAAACTAAATACGGGCAGAATTCAGCTATCATGAATTATGTTATATCTGCTTAAAACGAACTAAAAATAATATAGAAGTAAAAACATTCGCTAAAAGACGAATAACAGATAAAATACACAGAACTTTTATACAACTATTATGGGGCGGCGATTGACAACGATTTTTCTTCCTTGTTATAATAAACCCATCGATTATGATCGCGGCGCCTGCCGAGAGAAAGGGTTTATTGAAACACCGTGCGGCTTGGCTGTGTTATAATAGAAAAAGAAAATGAGAATAACGGAGGATGACATGAAGAAGATCGGTATAGTAATGGGATCTGACAGTGACCTTGGTATAGCGGAAAAGGCGGCAGAGACCCTCAAAGAATTGGGAGTACCTTTTGAGGTACACGTATACTCGGCTCACAGGACCCCTGAACAAGCTGCCGAGTTTTCTAAGACGGCCAGAGAAAAAGGCTTCGGAGCTATCATAGCCTTCGCAGGCAAAGCAGCCCACCTGGCAGGCGCGCTGGCAGCCAATACTACCCTGCCTGTTATAGGAGTACCCGTAAAATCATCGACTTTAGACGGCATTGACGCCCTCTTGTCAACTGTGCAGATGCCATCAGGAATACCTGTAGCTACAGTTGCCATAGACGGAGCAGTCAATGCCGCATTGCTTTCTGTACAGATGCTGGCTATAGAGGATGAGGAAGCTGCGGCAAGGCTGGCAGAAAAGAGAAAAAAGGATGCGGCGAAAGTTCTGGCGAAAGATGCGGACATCTCGGTCAGATTCTGATGAACCGGAGTCACAATCTCGAATATAAAAATGACAAACAATTATAAAAAGGAGAAATAAAATGGAAAACAAATTGGTTTACACAGGAAAGACGAAGAACGTATTTGCACTTGACAACGGAAATTACCTGCTCAAGTTCAAGGATGACTGTACCGGCAAGGACGGCGTGTTCGATCCGGGCGAAAATTCTGTAGGACTTACTATCGAAGGCGTAGGCGATGTGAACCTGCGCATGTCCATATATTTCTTTGAAAAGATAAACGCAGCAGGCATAAGAACCCATTTTGTCAGCGCAGACCTGAAGGACACTACCATGGAAGTTCTTCCGGCAAAGGTTTTCGGACAGGGACTGGAAGTAATCTGCCGTCATAAGGCAGTTGGAAGCTTCTTCCGCCGCTACGCTGAATACATAGAAGAAGGCGCAGACCTTCCAGCTTACGTTGAGACTACCTTCAAAAACGACGAAAAGGGCGATCCGCTGGTAACTAAAGACGGACTGGTAGTTCTTGGAGTAATGACCGAGCAGCAGTACGACGACATCAAGGCCATGACTCAGAAGATAACTCAGATAGTGGCTGACGACCTTAAAGAAAAGGGACTGGTGCTCTACGACATCAAGTTTGAATTCGGATACGATAAAGACGGAAAAGTAATGCTCATAGACGAGATTGCTTCCGGCAACATGAGAGTGTACAAGGACGGGGAATACATCGACCCTATGACTCTTTCAGAATTATTCTTCGCATAAGGAGGAAGCCATGGGCGGATTTTTCGGAGTAGCCTCTAAAGAGGACTGCATGCTTGACGTGTTCTTCGGCGTGGACTACCATTCACACCTGGGAACCCGCAGAGGCGGTCTTGCGGCTTACGATAAAAACATAGGCCTGCAAAGGGAAATACACAATATAGAAAATTCACCTTTCAGAACAAAATTTGAAAACATTTTCGACGAGATGAGCGGAACGTCGGCAATCGGCTGCATAAGCGATTCAGACCCTCAGCCGCTCCTGATAAGATCAAAGCTGGGTACATACGCCATATGTATCGTAGGTCGCATAAACAACACGGAAGAGCTGATTGAAAGCTATTTTGAGAACAGCGGCGGACATTTCGACGCCATGACAGGCGGAAAAATCAACTCCACCGAGCTGGTGGCGGCAATGATAAATCAGAAAGATTCTTTCGCAGAGGGCATAAAGTTTGCACAGGAGGCCATAGACGGCTCGGCCTCCGTGCTTATCCTCAAAGACGGCGGAAACATCATAGCGGCCAGAGATAAGGTCGGAAGAATTCCCGTGCTTATAGGAAAGGGAGAGGACGGGTACTGCGCGTCCTTCGAATCCTTCGCCTATAAGAAGCTGGGATACGAAGACGAAAAAGAACTGGGCCCGGGAGAGATAGTAGAGCTTACTCCCGACTCCATGACCCAGCTTAACCCTCCGGGAGAAGAGATGAAGATATGCGCTTTCCTCTGGTCTTACTACGGATACCCGACCTCCAACTATGAGGGAGTAAACGTAGAGGTCATGCGTTATCGCAACGGCCACATAATGGCCAAGAACGATATGGAAAGCGGCAATGCTCAGGAAATAGATTACGTCTGCGGAGTGCCGGATTCGGGCACGCCTCACGCCATAGGATATGCCAACGAGACCCACGTCCAGTTTGCGAGACCTTTCATAAAGTATACGCCTACATGGCCGAGAAGCTTTATGCCGAGCAACCAGCGTGAACGCAACAAAGTGGCTAAGATGAAGCAGATACCTGTTCACGAGCTGATACAGGACAAGAATCTTTTGTTCGTAGATGATTCGATAGTGAGAGGAACTCAGCTCCGCGAGACGGTGGAATTCCTCTATGAAAACGGAGCAAAGGCAGTACACATGCGCTCTGCCTGCCCTCCTATAATGTACGGCTGCAAATATCTCAACTTCTCATCTGCAAAAAATGAGATGGAATTGATTGCAAGACGTGTTATAGTAGAGTTAGAAGGCGAGGAAGGATTGAAATACGCCGACGAGTACAGCGACTTCAGAACGGAGAGAGGCAAAGCCCTCAGAAAGTCCATCTGCGAAAAATTCCAGTTCGACTCCCTCGAATTCCAGTCGCTGGACGGAATTGCAGAAGCCATAGGAATACAGCCGTGCAAGCTCTGCACTTATTGCTGGAGCGGAAAGGAATAGGAATCATGAACGAAAAATCTAAATCAGACAGCTACGCAGCGGCAGGCGTCGATATAACTGCCGGATACAAGGCCGTTGAGCTGATGAAAAAGCATATAGCAAGGACCATGGTAGGAGGAAAGAGCGCCGACATAGGCGGATTCGGCGGACTGTTTGAGCTGGATATTACAGACATGCCAAACCCTGTTCTCGTCAGCGGCACCGACGGCGTGGGAACCAAGCTTAAGATGGCGTTCCTGATGGACAAGCACGACACCGTGGGAATCGACTGCGTGGCCATGTGCGTAAACGACATAATCTGCTGCGGTGCAAAGCCTCTGTTCTTCCTTGATTACATAGCGTGCGGCAAGAACTATCCGGAAAAGATAGCCGAGATAGTTTCCGGCATAGCCGAGGGCTGCGTTCAGTCCGGCTGCGAGCTGATAGGAGGAGAGACGGCGGAGATGCCGGGCTTCTACGACGAAGACGAATACGACTTGGCCGGATTTTCCGTGGGAGCGGTCGACAAGGCTAAAGTCCTCGATAAGAATAAGATGAAGCCGGGCGACGTAATAATAGGACTGGCTTCCAGCGGAGTACATTCCAACGGCTTCTCCTTGGTGAGAAAGGTGTTTGACGTGGAAAAAGCAGACTTGAAAAAGCCTTTGGAAAAGCTGGGCGGAAAGTCTCTCGGAGAGGCTCTTCTTACGCCTACCAAGATATATGTGAAATCCATGCTGGCCCTCTTCAAGGAAGCAGAGGTCAAGGGAGTTTCTCACATCACCGGCGGCGGCTTCTACGAAAACATACCGAGAAGCATTCCAGACGGACTGGGAGCGAAGATAGATAAGGCGTCCGTAAAGATACTGCCTATATTCGACCTCATAGCAGAAGAGGGAAACATACCTGAGCACGACATGTTCAACACCTTTAACATGGGAGTAGGCATGAGCGTAGTCGTGGCTGCCGAGGACGCGGAGAAGGCTCTTAATATCCTCAGAGACGCAGGAGAAGATGCCTACGTCATAGGCGAGATAATAAAGTCCGACGAAAAGGTGGTAATATGCTAAAGGCCAGAATCGCCGTCCTGGTTTCGGGAGGCGGCACCAACCTGCAGGCGCTCATAGACGCCCAAAAGGCGGGAATCATCAAAAGCGGCGAAATCGAGCTGGTGGTTGCCAGCAACGACAAGGCTTACGCCCTGCAAAGGGCGGCCGCGGCCGGCATAGAGACTGCCGTAGCCTCGAAGAAAGAGCTGGGCAGCCAGAGCCGGTTTGAAGAAGCGCTCTGCGCCCTGATGTCGGAAAATGATATAGACCTGATAGTCATGGCTGGATTTATGAGCATCCTGACCAAGGACTTTACGGACAAGTATCCCATGAGGATAATCAATATCCATCCGTCCCTGATACCGTCGTTCTGCGGCAAGGGCTTCTACGGGATTCATGTCCACGAGGCTGCGCTGGAATACGGAGTAAAGGTGACGGGAGCCACCGTTCACTACGTCAACGAAATACCTGACGGCGGCCGCATAATAATGCAAAAGGCCGTAGAGGTAAGGGACGGCGACAGCCCGGAGACTCTCCAGAGGAGGGTTATGGAGGAGGCCGAGTGGAAAATACTCCCTGAAGCAGTTGAGATTATTTGCCAAAAGATAGCCGAGGAGAAGCGGTAGGCTTTTTCCAACATTACACATAAGAGGTATGTATATGAAAACCATAAGAGAATATATAGGGAACAATTCTTATCCCGGCAGAGGCATTCTCGTAGGAATGACTAAAGATAACAAGGCCGTGGTCGGATACTTTATCAGCGGCCGCAGCGAAAACAGCAGAAACAGAGTGTTTGAGGCGGACGAGGCAGGCGACGTTTTCACCAAGCCTTTCGACGAGTCCAAGGTGGAAGACCCCAGCCTGATAATCTACAGGGCGGTGGCCCACATCGACGGAGGACTCATAGTGACCAACGGCGACCAGACCGACACCGTTGCCCGGTTCATGGCCGAGGGAAAGTCGTCACGCGATGCTCTCTTCACCAGGGAGTTTGAACCGGACGCGCCTAACTTTACGCCGAGAATCAGCGGAGTGCTTAGCTTTGGCCAAGAGGACGGCTTCAAGTACGAGATGAGCATACTCAAGAGCGCCGACGAGGCGGGCAGCGCATGCAGCAGATTTTTCTACGACTATCCTGCCCTTGCGGGAAAGGGCCACCTGATACACACTTACGAAAGGGACGGCAACCCCCTTCCTACTTTCTGCGGTGAGCCTCGCTCGGTAGCCATAGACGACGACATAGACGCCATGACAGAGGCGATTTGGGAAAGCCTCGACGCGGACAATAAAATTTCCCTCTATGTGGCATATACAGACCTGAACAGCATGAAGACAGAGACGAGAATGATAAACAAGAACGAGAGGAAGGTGAGATGATGAAAGATTACGAACTGAAATACGGCTGCAATCCAAACCAGAAGCCTGCCAAGATCTTTATGGAAGACGGCAGCAACCTTCCCATAGAAATACTGAACGGCCGTCCCGGATACATAAATCTTCTGGATGCCATGAACAGCTGGCAGCTGGTAAAAGAGATACAAGACGCGCTTGGGATGTGCGCGGCTGCTTCGTTTAAGCATGTCAGCCCCACTTCTGCCGCCGTCGGCATACCTATGACCGACAAGCAGAAAAAAGCCTTTTTCGTAGACGACATAGAGGGCCTTGACGATTCCCCTATAGCCACGGCGTACGCCAGAGCCAGAGGAACAGACAGGATGAGCTCCTTCGGCGACTGGATAGCCCTTTCCGGCAAGTGCGACGCAACCTGCGCCAGACTCATCGCAAGGGAAGTTTCCGACGGAATAATAGCCCCGGACTACGATGAAGAAGCTCTCGCCATACTGAAAGGCAAGAGAAAGGGAGGCTACAACATAATAAAGATAGACCCTGCTTACGTTCCCGCCGAGGAAGAAAAGAAGCAGGTATTTGGCATTACCTTCAGTCAGAAGCGCAACGATTTGACCATCGACGAAAAGCTGCTGGACGACGTGGTAACGGAGAACAAGGAAATGACCGACGAAGCGAGGAGAGATCTGGTGATAGCTTTGATCACCTTAAAATATACTCAGTCCAATTCCGTATGTTATGCTGAAAACGGACAGACCATCGGAGTAGGCGCAGGACAGCAGTCGAGAATACACTGCACCCGCCTTGCCGGAGAAAAGGCGGACAAGTGGCACCTGAGACAGCATGACAAGGTGCTGAACCTGCCTTTCAAAGAAGAGATAAGACGCCCCGACAGGGACAACGCCATAGACGTTTATCTCTCGGAAGATTTTGAAGACGTTATCGGAGAGGGAAACTGGCAGCAGCTCTTCACCGAGAAGCCGGAGAAGTTTGACAGGGCTCAACAGAGAGAATATCTTGCGGGACTTAAGGGCGTATGTCTCGGCTCAGACGCCTTCTTCCCGTTCGGTGACAACATCGAGAGGGCGGCCAAGAGCGGAGTTACTTACATAGCTCAGCCGGGCGGCTCCATAAGAGACGACAATGTCATAGATACCTGCAACAAATACGGCATGGTGATGGCCATGACGGGAATACGACTTTTCCATCATTAAACTCCGGGAGGCAGATATGAAAGTAATGGTAGTAGGCGGCGGCGGAAGAGAGCACGCCATCATAAAGAAGATAAAAGAAAACAAGAGAGTAGAAGAGATATTCGCGCTGCCGGGCAACGGCGGAATAGCAAAGGACGCCACCTGCGTGGACATAGGAGCCAAGGACATAGAGGCCATAACGGATTTTGCCGTGAAAAACGGCGTAGACTTTGCCGTGGTGGCTCCCGACGACCCGCTGGTGCTGGGAGCCGTAGACTCTCTGCAAGCGGCAGGTATAAAGACCTTCGGGCCTGATAAAAAGGCCGCTATCATAGAGGGCAGCAAGGCATTTTCTAAGGATCTGATGAAGAAGTACGGAATCCCTACCGCTGCATACGAGACCTTCGACGACATGGACAAGGCCATGGACTATGTAAAGACCTGCCCCGTGCCGGTGGTGGTAAAGGCAGACGGCCTTGCCCTCGGCAAGGGAGTCATAATTGCAGAAACCAGAGAAGAGGCTGTGGCCGCTGTCAACACCATAATGGGCGACAGAGCTTTCGGAGACAGCGGAAACAAGGTGGTAGTGGAAGAGTTCCTGACGGGACCGGAAGTCTCGGTGCTTTCCTTCACCGACGGTAAGACCGTAGTTCCAATGGTTTCCTCCATGGACCACAAGAGGGCGCTGGACGGAGACAAGGGCCTCAACACCGGAGGCATGGGAACTGTAGCCCCTAACCCGTATTACACTGACGATATAGCAAAGACTTGCATGGAGACCATATTCAAGCCTACGGTAGAGGCCATAAACAAAGAGGGCAGAAGCTTTTCCGGCTGTCTGTACTTCGGCCTGATGCTTACGGAAAAAGGTCCTAAAGTCATAGAGTACAACTGCCGTTTCGGAGACCCTGAGACTCAGGTGGTTCTCCCGCTTCTGGAAAGCGATCTGCTGGATATAATGCTCAGCATATACGACAAGGAGCTGGATAAGGCAGAGATAAAGTTCAAGGACGAGTATGCCGCATGCGTAGTTATGGCTTCTGCCGGATACCCGGTGAAATACGAAAAAGGCTTTGAGATAACCATGCCTGCGGACAAGAACATATACGTGGCGGGAGCCAAGATAGAAGAGGGCAAACTGGTCACCTCAGGCGGCAGAGTTTTGGGCGTGACTGAAACGGGAGCTACCCTCAAGGAGGCGATAGACGCCGCCTACGAAACTGTCAGCAGCGTAAGCTTTGAAAACGCATATTACAGAAAAGATATAGGTAAGAGAGCCATGGAGGCGGAAAGGAGCTAACTGATGGTTTGCAGAATTTTTGTGGAGAAGAGACCGGGACTCGACAATGAAGCACGAGGGCTTGCCAGCGACATCAACGAGTTGCTTCAGATAGAGTCTGTGAAAAAGGTCAGGCTGTTTAACAGATACGATGTGGACAACATGACGAAAGAACTGTTTGACTATTCGGTAAACACTGTATTTTCCGAGCCTCAGCTTGACGTGGTTACGGAGGAGCTGCCCGAAGCGGACGCCGTGTTTGCGGTGGAATACCTGCCGGGTCAGTTCGACCAGAGAGCCTCGTCTGCGGCCGAGTGCATACAGATAATTTCCAGAGGAGAAAGACCTGCCGTAAGAACGGCTAAGGTCTATGCGCTGTATGGAAACATCAGCGGCGAAGAGCTTTCCGCCATTAAGAAATATGTGATAAACGCGGTGGAGTCGAGAGAAGCCGACATGGCCGTTCCGGCAACACTGGAGACAGAATACGAAGTACCGGATTCGGTGGAGACGGTGGAGGGCTTCCGCAACTTTACCGACAGCGAGCTAAAGGCTTTCATAGCCGACAGAGGCCTTGCCATGGATTTGGCGGACATACGGTTTTGCAGAGAATACTTCCAAAAGGAAGACAGAGACCCTACCATAACGGAAATCAAGATGATAGACACCTACTGGTCGGATCACTGCCGCCACACCACCTTCAACACCGTCATCGACAGCGTCAAGTTTGAAGACCCGGATTTGGAGGAGGCGTACAACAGATATGTGGACCTGAGAAAATCTCTCGGCAGAACCAAGCCGATGACTCTGATGGACATCGGCACCATAGCGGTGAAGCACCTTAAGAGAGAGGGCAAGCTGAACAAGCTGGACGAGTCGGAGGAGATAAACGCCTGCACCGTCAAGATAAAGGTGGACGTGGACGGAGAAGATCAGGACTGGCTTCTGCTGTTTAAAAACGAGACCCACAACCACCCTACCGAGATAGAGCCTTTCGGAGGCGCGGCCACCTGCGTGGGCGGAGCCATAAGAGACCCGCTGTCGGGAAGAAGCTACGTTTACGCCGCCATGCGCGTGACGGGAGCGGCAGACCCGCTGGCGCCGGTTTCAGAGACGATACCGGGCAAGCTGCCTCAGCGCAAGCTGGTGACTACGGCGGCCGCCGGTTACAGTTCATACGGAAACCAGATAGGCCTGACTACCGGTCAGGTCGACGAGATATATCATCCCGGCTACGTAGCCAAGAGGATGGAGATAGGAGCAGTTATAGGCGCAGCTCCGGCTGAGAACGTAGTAAGAGAAGTTCCGGCTCCTACCGACAGGGTAATCCTGCTGGGAGGAAAGACGGGAAGAGACGGCTGCGGCGGAGCCACAGGCTCCTCCAAGTCTCACGACGTGTCTTCTCTGGAAAGCTGCGGCGCCGAAGTGCAGAAGGGCAACGCTCCGGAGGAGAGAAAGCTTCAGAGGCTTTTCAGAAATCCGGAGGCCTCAAAGCTGATAAAGAGATGCAACGACTTCGGAGCAGGCGGAGTTTCGGTAGCCATAGGAGAGCTGGCCGACGGCCTCCTGATAGACCTGAACAAAGTTCCTAAGAAGTACGAGGGACTGGACGGCACCGAGCTTGCCATCAGCGAATCTCAGGAGAGAATGGCCGTCGTGGTGGCGGAGAAGGATGTGGATCGCTTCTGCAAGCTGGCTCGGGGAGAAAACCTTGAAGCCACGGTGGTGGCTCAGGTTACGGAAGAACCGAGACTCTCAATGTTCTGGAACGGAAAGAACATAGTCAACATATCGAGAGAATTCTTAAACTCCAACGGAGCCGAAAAGCATACTACGGTAGAGACTTCGAGACCACAGAACTACGATAAGAAGATAGACGCTTCCTTTGAAGAAAGCTACAAAGAGCTGGCGGGAGACTTGAACGTCTGCTCCAAGAGAGGACTGTCGGAAAGATTCGACTCCACCATAGGAGCGGGAACGGTACTTATGCCGTTCGGCGGAAAGTACCAGAGAACGCCTATACAGGCCATGGTAAACAAGGTTTCGGTGGAGAAAGGCGATACAAGCACTTGCAGCCTTATGGCGTGGGGATACAATCCTTTCATAATGGAGAAGAGCCCTTACCACGGCGCTTATCTGGCCGTAGTAGAGTCGGTTTCCAAGCTGATAGCTCAGGGAGCGGCTTTCGAGGACGTGTACCTGTCGTTCCAGGAATACTTCGAGAAGCTGGGCAAAGACCCTGAGAAGTGGGGCCAGCCTTTTGCAGCCCTTTTGGGAGCTCTGGACGCTCAGATGGGACTGGAAATCGGTTCCATAGGAGGAAAGGACTCCATGAGCGGAACCTTCGAGGATATTCACGTTCCGCCTACGCTGGTATCTTTCGCGGTGACTACCGAAAAGACCGACAGCATAATTTCGCCTGAATTTAAAAAGGCGGACAGCAACGTGTATCTGTTCAAGGCAGAGACGGACAAAAAAGGCCTGCCGACAGGCCAATCCCTTAAAAAGTTGTACGACAAGATTACCGGCCTGTCGAGAAGCGGCAAGGTGCTTGCCTGCTACACGCCGGGTATCGGAGGTATTGCCGAGGCAATACTGAAAATGACCATGGGTAACGAGATAGGATTCAGATACGGCGAAGCCTTGACTGCGGAAGAAATATTCGGATATAACTACGGCGCATTCGTAGTAGAGTCGGCGGATGACCTGAGCGCCGACGGCGGTCTGCTGATAGGCCGTACGTGCGACGACAAGATAATCGCCTGCGGTGAGACGGTTCTCACGCTGAAGGACCTCTGCGGAATCTACGAGGACAAGCTGGAAAGCGTATACCACTGCAACATAGAGACCGACGGACAGGCGCCTGCCAACATTTCATTTGATTCTTCAAAGAAATTCGGTGCGGCGGTAAAAACTGCCCGTCCTAAGGCCCTCATACCTGTATTCCCGGGAACCAACTGCGAGTACGACACGGCCAAGGCCTTCGACGGAGCAGGAGCTGAGCCTGAGATATTCGTGCTGAACAACCTGACTGCCGCAGACGTGGCTTCTTCCATAGAGACTTTTGCGGCTAAGGTAAGAGAGAGTCAGATGATATTCATTCCTGGAGGCTTCTCGGGAGGAGACGAGCCGGACGGCTCGGGCAAACTGATAACGGCTTTCTTCAGAAATCAGGAGATAAAGGAAGCCGTCACCGAGCTCTTAGAACAGAGAGACGGCCTGATGGCAGGTATCTGCAACGGATTTCAGGCGCTGATAAAGCTGGGTCTGGTGCCTTTCGGCAAGATAATGGATACGGACGCTTCCTTCCCTACTCTGACTTACAACAAGATAGCCCGCCACCAGTCCAAGCTGGTGAGGATAAGGATAGCCTCTAATAACTCGCCTTGGCTGGCGGCTACAAAAGTGGGCGACATATATACGGTGCCGGTTTCTCACGGAGAGGGCAGATTCATGGCTTCTCCTGAGCTTCTCAAAGAGATGGCCGCCGACGGACGCATCATAACACAGTATGTGGATATGGCCGGAAACGCCACCTCGGATATACAGTTCAACCCTAACGGCTCCGACTGGGCCGTAGAGGGTATCGTTTCGCCTGACGGAAGGGTTTTGGGCAAGATGGGCCATTCCGAGAGAATCGGCGCAGGGCTGTATAAGAACGTGCCGGGCCGCTTCGATATGAAGATGTTTGAGTCTGCGGTAAAATATTTCAAATAGCTTGACACACTTTTACTGCGGGAATATAATAAAGAGTATTTTTTGAGAGATGTTTAAAGACTTTCTACCAGAAGGAGTGATGATAAATGGAAAGAAGAATAGGTACGATTTCGAGGGGCCTTCGCGCTCCCATCATCAAGGAGGGAGACGACCTGAAGAAGATCGTCGTCGATACTCTGATGAGCTGCGTGGACAACGGCGACTTTGAAATCGGAAAGAAAGACGTTTTAGCAGTGACCGAATCCATTCTGGCTCGCTCGCAGGCCAATTATGCCACTACCGAGCAGCTGGCGGAAGACGTTAAAAACAAGCTGGGCGGCGAGACTGTAGGCGTGGTATTCCCTATACTCAGCAGAAACAGATTCGCCATATGCTTAAGAGGCATAGCCAAGGGCGCAAAGAAAATAGTCCTGATGCTCAGCTATCCCAGCGACGAGGTAGGAAACCATCTTTTGGATCTGGACCTGCTGGATGAAAAAGGCGTCGACCCTTACAAGGATGTCCTGACTCAGGAAGAGTTTGAAAACATCTTCGGAAAATCCCGCCATACCTTCACGGATATGGATTACGTCAACTATTATAAAGAGCTGATTGAGGAGGAAGGCGCCGAGGCTCAGATCATATTCGCCAACAACCCAAGGAAGATTGTGGATTATACCGACAAGGTAATCTGCGCCGACATTCACACCCGCTTCCGCACAAAGAGGTTGATAAAGGAAGCCGGCGGAAAAACCGTCCTCGGCATGGACGATCTGATGACGTCGTCAGTAAACGGCTCGGGATACAACCCTGATTACGGAATTCTCGGCTCCAACAAGGCGACGGAAGACAGCATAAAATTGTTCCCTATCAACTGTCAGGAGTTCGTGGACGAGATACAGGAAGAAATCAAAAAGAGAACCGGCAAGACCATCGAAGTAATGGTATACGGAGACGGAGCTTTCAAGGATCCGGTAGGCAAGATATGGGAGCTGGCCGACCCTGTAGTATCTCCGGGCTTCACCGAAGGACTGATGGGACAGCCTAACGAGCTTAAGCTTAAGTATCTGGCTGACAACGATTTCGCAGAGCTGAAAGGCGACGAGCTCAAGGCCGCGATAGAAGAGGCCATCAGAGAGAAAGACGAAGACTTGGTGGGACAGATGGTTACGGAGGGAACTACTCCGAGAAGACTCACAGACCTGCTGGGCTCCCTGTGCGACCTGACCTCCGGTTCGGGAGACAAGGGAACGCCGTTCATCTATATACAGGGATACTTCGACAATTATACGGATTAAGACCGCAGATAGAGATTTAAAAAAAGGGCAAATACCTCGGGCGAGGCATTTGCCCTTTTAGCATGCGGCGGCGCTCCGGCCGCAATTTAAAAAGAATTTACATGTATTTTATAAATGCGCGGTTTAATAAATCAGTCGTGATTATATAATAAAAGTATGATAAAAAAGGAGAAAAGATCATGACATACGGAGTGATAGACGTGGGATCGAACACCATCAGGCTGTGTATATACGATGTGGAAGACGGCCGTATAATACCGCTTTTCAGCACCAAGAATACTGCGGGGCTGATTGACTACGTAAACGACGGCGAGCTGAGCAAAAAGGGTATAAGAAAGGCCTGCGCCGTGCTGGAAGGATACAAAGAAACAGGAAAAAAAGTCGGCATAGACCACCTCTTCGTCTTTGCCACGGCGTCCTTGAGGAACATTTCCAACAGCCGCGAGGCCGTGAAAAAGATTCAAGATACCACCGGACTGACCATAGACGTACTGAGCGGAGAGGAAGAAGCCAGACTGGACTTTCAGGGCGCTTCCTTTGAAAAGAGAATGGAGCTGGGAATAATGGTCGACATAGGAGGCGGCAGTACCGAGATAGTCTCCTTTGAAGACGGAAATATAAAAGATGCCGTAAGCCTTGAAATAGGCTCTCTTTACATGTATAAGAATTACGTGTCGGGCTTGTTCCCCGACAAAGGAGAGAGAAAAGCCATACAGAGGGCCGTCCGCTTAGAGCTGAAAAAGGCAGACTTCCTCAAGGGACAGAGCTACAAGAAGATGATAGGCATAGGAGGCACCATACGAGGAGTAAAGAAGCTGGGCGAATACAGATTTGAGACGGAAAAAGAGCAGGCCATAAGGCGTAACGACCTAAGCAAGCTCATAGATGAATGTAAAGACGAGGAGAGACAGCAGCTGAAGAGGATACTCAGAGTTTCACCCGACAGAATCCATACTCTCATACCGGGGATGTTGATTCTGGACGTCATATGCCGTCATTTCGGATGCGACGAGATAGAGGTAAGCGGCTTTGGCGTCAGAGAGGGCTATCTGCACAAAAAGGTGATGCGCAATGGCTGAAAAGGACGTTATATACACACAAAACAGGGAACTGTCGTGGCTCAGATTTAATGAGAGAGTGCTAAAAGAAGCCCTTGAAAAGGATGTTCCCGCCTTCGAGAAGCTGAAATTTATTTCTATTTTTACCAGCAACTTAGATGAGTTCTTCATGATAAGAGTAGGAAGCCTTTACGACCAGACCTTCCTGCCTAAGCCTCAGAAAGACAACAAGACCGGCATGACGGCGGAAGAACAGCTGGACGCCATCTTCAAATCGTCGGCCGCCCTATACAAAAAAAGAGACAGAATTTATAAGGATGTGACGGCAGAATTGGCCGGCTGCGGCATCAGGCATATGAAGATGAGCGAGCTGGGCGATAAAGATCGAAAGTATATAGAAGAATATTTTACATCTTATATTCAGCCCGTCTTATCGCCGCAGATAGTCAGCACACACCACCCATTTCCCCATCTGGTGAACAAGGGACTGTATACGGCCGTCCTGCTTCAAATAAACGATACCGAAGCCTTCGGCATCATACCTGTGCCCCAGAGTATAGGCCGAGTCATAAGACTTCCGGGCGATGGGATGAAGTATGTGCTGACGGAAAACATCGTCACAGAATACGCAGGCAGAATCTTCGATAATTGCAGCGTTACGGCCAGGAGCACAGTCAGCATCACACGAAACGCAGATATAAACGTAAGCAGCTTGGCGGACGAGGACGAAGACTTCCGCCATCACATGAAGAAGCTGCTGAAAAAGAGGTCGCGGCTGGCTCCTGTGAGGATGGAATATTACAGAGAAATCGACCAGCGGCTGGAGGCCTACCTTGCAGAAAAGCTGGGCCTCAGAAAAAAACAGATATTTTCCAGCAAGGCGCCCTTAGAGATGTCATATGTGTTCGGGCTGCTCGACATGCTTACAAAGAATATGGTTCCGTCCGTGACATACGAATCCTTTGAGCCACAAAGGCCGGCGTGGATGGTCAAGGGAGAATCCATGATACATAGAGTCATGAGAGAGGATATACTACTTTCCTACCCGTATCAGCAGATGGCGCCTTTCTTGCAGCTCTTGAAGGAGGCCGCCGACGATCCGAGGGTCATATCCATAAAGATAACCATATACCGCCTTGCGGGCAAAGCCTCGCTGATAGATTATCTGAGGACTGCCGCAGAAAACGGAAAAGAAGTGACGGTGATAATGGAGCTGAGGGCCCGTTTTGACGAGGCCAATAACATAAACTGGGCGGAAAGCCTCGAGGAAGCCGGCTGCACCGTCATATACGGCCTGCCGGACTATAAAGTACATTCTAAGGTATGCCTGATTACTCTGATGGACAGAGACGGAATCAAGAGAATAACTCAGGTCGGCACAGGCAATTATAACGAAAAGACCGCCAAGCTGTATACAGACCTTTCCCTTATCACTTCCGACGAAGCCATCGGAAGCGACGCCGCCGAATATTTCAAGAACATGTCCATCGCCAACATAAACGGCAGGTACAACGATTTGTTGGTGGCGCCAGGCAATATGAAGACTAAGCTTCTGGCGCTCATGGACGGAGAAAGGGAAAAGGCCCTGCGCGGAGAAAAGGCAAGCATTACAGTAAAGCTGAATTCGCTTACCGACAGAGAAACCATAGATATGCTCAAAGAAGCCTCCATGGCAGGGGTTAAGGTGAGAATGATAATAAGGGGCATCTGCTGTCTGCTTCCGGGAGTTGACGGATATACGGACAACGTGCAGGTGACCGGCGTAGTGGGCAGATTTCTGGAGCACTCGCGGGTGTATTGCTTCGGAGAGGGAGAAGATATGCTGATGTACATCTCCTCCGCCGATTTCATGACCAGAAATCTGAACAGGCGTGTAGAAGTGGCCTGCCCCATAAAAGACAGGGCCGTCAAGGCTCAGATATGGGAGATATTGCAGCTGATGCTTTCGGACAATGTAAAGGCCAGAACGATGGATTGCAGAGGCATTTACAGGAAGAAAGAGAGAGACGGGCAGGCCGTGGACTGTCAGAAAGAGCTGATGAAGAGAGCCGTCCGTCAAGTCGTATCACCTGTATCATCCGCAGCGGCTGTAACGCCGATTTCGCAGGCCTCGCAGACCTCGATAATCCCGCCGACCACGCCAAACTCAAAAGGGGACTTCGGCGGAGAAAAGGGCAGCAGAAAAAAGGCTTTTGCCGGCTCCGCCAATATTCTCAGGCGGCTGTTTCGCAAGTAAATCGCACCAAATAGCTTCCGATGTGATACAATATAAGCATAAGAACATCGAGGAGGAACGGTATATGAGCGACATAACGGTTTACAAGGGCGACATCACAGCCCTCGAATGTGAGGCCATAGTCAATGCGGCAAACCACAGCCTGCTGGGAGGCGGAGGAGTGGACGGAGCCATACACAGGGCGGCTGGGCCAGGCCTGCTGGCCGAGTGCAGAACGCTTGGAGGCTGCCGCACGGGGGAGGCCAAGATAACAAAGGGCTACAACCTCAAAGCGTCATACGTGATACACACGGTGGGACCGGTATACAGCGGCATACCGCAAGATGAGAAAAAGCTGCGGGACTGCTACGCAAATTCGCTGGAACTTGCCAAGAGTCATAACATTCACACCATAGCATTTCCTGCCATATCCACGGGAGTGTACGGATACCCGATAAACGAGGCAGTACCGGTAGCAGCGGCAGCCGTCACAAGGTGGCTCGAAGAAAACAGCAGCTACGACATGGAGGTAACTTTCGTATGCTATAGCCGGGAGATGTATGAGGCATATCTTAAAGCGGTGAAATGAGGGCCGCAAAGATATTAAATTAACACAAGAATTATGCAAAACCGTATTGATTTGCGCTAAGATTGTGTTATATAATACTGATGAAAGACATCCGAAGAACTACCTTCGGGTGTTTTTATTGACGATATTTAAAACATGAGGGCAGGAGGAATATATGCGAAAAAAGTCAAACGTAACATCTGAAAAATCTCAGGAAGAAAAGATGATAGAACGAGAAGAACGACTTGAAGAGAATTTGGAAGAAAAAAGAGAACTGAAAGAAAAACATGAGATAGATATGTGCAGCGGGCCCATACTCAAGAAGATGTTGCTGTTTGCTTTTCCGCTTATGTGTTCAGGAGTATTGCAGCTCCTGTTCAATGCCGCAGACATAATAGTCGTCGGACGATTCGCCGGGGATAATTCTCTGGCTGCCGTGGGTTCTACCAGCTCTCTGATACTGCTTTTATCAAACCTGTTCATAGGGCTTTCCATCGGCGCCAACGTACTTGTGGCCAGATATTTCGGAGCGAGAAAAGAAAGAGAACTCAGCGAGACTGTACATACTGCAGTGAGCCTGAGCATCATAAGCGGAATAGTGCTGGCTGTTTTGGGAATATTGCTGGCAAAACCTATTCTTCATCTGATGGAGGCTCCCAGCAACGTCTTAGATCTTTCGGCCCTTTATCTGAGGATATATTTTCTGGGGATGCCGGCCATGATGCTGTATAACTTTGGAAGTGCCATTCTGAGGGCAAAAGGAGACACCCGGAGACCTTTAAAATACCTTACGGTAGCAGGCGTCCTTAACGTCTGCCTCAATCTGTTTTTCGTCATCGAGCTTGATATGGACGTGGCGGGAGTGGCTACCGCTACAGCCATCTCTCAGTGTGTTTCTGCGGCCTTGATTATCAGATGCCTGTGCAAAGAGAGCGGAGGCTTTAAACTTTCTTTTAGCAGACTCAAGATACATAAATCCAAATTACTTACGATAGTGCAGATAGGACTGCCTGCCGGATTTCAGGGAATTCTGTTTTCGCTGGCTAACGTCATAATACAATCTTCCATAAATACTTTCGGAGATGTCACCATGGCCGGAAGCGCAGCCTCTGCCAACATAGAAGGGTTCGTATATATAGCCATGAACGCTTTCTATCAGTCGGCCATATCCTTTACGGGACAGAACATGGGAGCCGGTAAGTATGAGAGAATAAGACCTATAATGATACGCTCCGTGCTGTGTGCGGCGGTTACCGGAGCCGTCCTTGGAAACCTGGCGTACCTCTTTGGGCCTCAGCTTTTGGGAATATATTCTTCCAGCGCTCCTGTAGTAGAAGAGGGGCTAAAACGCCTTGCAGTGATATGCACTACTTATGCTCTGGGAGGAACTATGGACGCTCTGGTGGGAGTTCTCAGAGGAATGGGATATTCGGTGGTGCCTATGATAGTCTCGCTGGTAGGCGTATGCGCTCTGAGAATAGTATGGCTCAGCACTGTTTTTCAGATGGAAGAGTTCCATACGGTTACAGTCATATATCTGTCGTATCCTGTCACATGGTTTATAACAGCAGGAGTACAGCTTTTATGCTATCTGTACATAATGAAGAATAAGATACATAAGGAGGCTTCTGCGAAGGAGGAAGGGACGCTGTGATAAAGGTAAGAGGAAAGGTTCTCCTCATCATATTCTTGGTTATAATTGCGCTGGCGGCTGCGGCTCTCTTTCTGGCAGGGAGATATCTGTTCAGATATGCGCTGGATACGGATTCTGAGTCATTTATAAAATCAGGCTCAAAAGAAGATGAGAACAGCTCTGAGGAAAAGAGCAGTTTCAGCGGGCCTGAAGGAAGCGAAGAAATACGCCGATGGTTCAAAGAAACTGCCTGCGACGTATATATAGAGTCTGAGGACGGACTCAAACTTCATGGATATGAGATAAAAAACGAGGAAGGGAACGGAAGATATGTCATAGCCTGCCACGGGTATACTTCGAGGGCGGAGGATATGGCTCAGCATGCCAGGCGTTTTTACGATATGGGTTACAGCTTGCTTCTGCCCGACGCCAGGGCTCACGGTAGCAGCCAGGGCAGAATCATAGGCATGGGCTTTCTGGAGCGAAAGGATATGCTCGGATGGATAGATATGATCATAGAAAGCGATCCGGAAGTTAAAATCGCTCTTTACGGTATATCCATGGGAGGCGCCACAGTCATGATGACGGCGGGAGAAGAATTGCCGTCTAACGTCTGCGCAGCCGTAGAAGACTGCGGATATACATCAGTATGGGATGAGTTTGAAGAGCAGCTTAAAAGGAAGTTCAGACTGCCGTCTTTTCCACTGCTAAACATAGCTTCGTATATATGCGATAAGCAAGGCGGCTATGATTTTAAAGAAGCCAGCGCTCAAAAACAGGTCGCCAGGTGCGATATACCTATGATGTTTATACACGGCGACGCAGATGATTTCGTACCTTTCGAGATGCTTGACAAGGTATATGAGTCTGCGTCTTGTGAAAAGCAGAAGTTAGTAATCGAGGGAGCAGGCCACGCTATGTCATCTTCTGTAGCTCCGGAACTTTATTGGAGCGAGGTGGAAAAATTTTTAGACAGACATATGAACGGCATATAAAAGTTATGCTGCGCAAGTATACATGAATCAAACCTTGCGGAGGAGAGCCGTATATGGTATGTTAAGAGTATGAAAAGTAAAGCATGGGGAGGCAGAGACAGATGAAAGTATTGCTTTTTAACGGAAGCCCTAACGAAAACGGCTGTACTGACGCGGCGCTGAGACATATGTCAAAAGTCCTGACCGAGAGAAATATACAAACCGAGATATTTCAGATCGGCAGAAGAGTAAAGGGCGGCTGTATGGGCTGCGGAGGCTGCAGCGATACGGGCAGATGCGTCATAGACGACTGTGTCAATGAAGCCCTCGATATCATTTCGGAAGCCGATGGCTATGTATTCGCAACACCGGTACATTTTGCTTCACCTTCGGGAGATATGATAGCTTTTCTCGACAGACTGTTTTATGCGGGAAGCAGCGCCATGAGATATAAGCCGGCGGCTATCGCAGTTATAGCCAGAAGAGGAGGCTGCACTTCTGCCTTTGATGCGATGCTGAAATATCCCACTTATAATCAGATGCCGGTGGTGAGCGGAGATTACTGGCCCATAGCTCACGCCCATGTAGATCCTGCTCAGCTGAGATGCGATGAAGAGGGGCTGTTTACGCTTTCTACTCTTGCCAGAAACATGGCGTGGATGCTCAGATGCATAGAAGCCGGAAAGAAAGCGGGCATACAGCCTGAATACGTAGAAAAGAATATATGGACTAATTTCATAAGATAATCTTATACTTGCTTGGAGGGACCGACATGAAAGATATAAAAGCAGCTCTCGTAACGGGAGGAGCCACAGGAATAGGCAAAGCTTGCGCGCTCAGCTTTCTCGAAGGCGGCTATGCAGTAGCCATAGTAGGAAGAAGAAAAGAAAAGATAGAGGAGACAGAGAAAGAGCTGGCTGATATCTTTGGAAACGAGAAAGTATTGGCCATAGCAGCAGACGTTTCCAGCCGTGAGGATGTGGAAAAGATCTTTGCTTCTATCGATGAAAAGTACGGTCGGATAGACGTCGTAATAAACAATGCGGGAGTAGCTCCGAGCCATCCTTTTTTAGAGACATCTTACGAAGAGTACGATAGAGCGATAAAGATCAATCAGTACGGGACGTTTATGTGCATGCAGAAAGGCGCCAAGATGATGGTGGAAAAAGGCATATCAGGCGTCATAATAAATATGGGAAGCATATACGGAAAAGTAGCCAGCGGCAACATAATAGGCTACAATGCCAGCAAGGGAGCCGTTGAGATGATGACCAAGGCCGCAGCATTGGAACTGGCTCCGTATAATATCAGAGTAGTCTCCATAGCTCCGGGAGTCATAGACACGCCTATGCTGGAGATAGATAAACAGAGAGGAACCTTTGAGGAACTCTACTCCAAGGGAATGAGAAAGAAGCCTCTGCCGCCGTCGGCTATAGCAAAGACGGCCTTGTTTTTAGCTTCTGACGCCGCCGACGGTATAAATGCCGTTACAATCCCTGTGGACGACGGTTTTCTCGGATATAAATAAAAATTAGTGAGAGAGGTTTGATATGGATTTTGTAAAGATGCACGGAGCCGGAAACGATTTTATCATCGTGAACAACATAGAAGAAAAGATTCCCGATGAGAAGCTGGGAGACCTGGCCGAAAAAATTTGCCACAGGAGATTCTCCATCGGAGCCGACGGCTTTATGGTGATAGATTCTCCCGAATATGGCGGCGATTATAAGATGAAATTCTATAATGCAGACGGAAGTTTCGGAGAGATGTGCGGAAACGGGGCCAGGTGCGTCGCCAGATATGGTTATGAGAACGGCCTTGCGGGAAAGGTTCAGAACATAGAAACTATCGCGGGCATGGTAAAAGGTTATAGAGAGACAGACAGCCTTTACAGGATAAGGCTCAACGATGTGACTACGATGGAAGAAAGAGAAGCGGAGGCGTGCGGTAGCCGTATCCGCTGTACATACGTGGAACTGGGAGATCCGGGAATACCTCATGTAGTGTTGGAGATTCCTGGACTGATGATCAAGGACAAGGAAGAACTGAGAGAACTGGGAAAGACTCTGCGCCATCATGAGATTTTTCCAAAAGGCGCAAATGTCAATTTCTATGATGTGATAGACAACGATAACGTATCCGTCCTCACATATGAGAGAGGCGTGGAGGATTTCACCCTGGCCTGCGGCACGGGAGCCGGATCTGTGGTGGCGGTTCTTACAGATAAGAAACTTGTCAGCGGAGACCACGTAAAGGTCAGCGTACCGGGAGGAGAATTGTTTATCACTGTATCCGAAGACGGGCTCTTCCTGACAGGACCTACGGCCATAGTAGCCGAAGGGACTGTAAACGTAAAGGAACTCCTCAAGTAAAGACTTGTTTATCCTTACGCCGCTTTATGTAAGATCGCCCGGCGGACGGAATCAGATGAATTTAAAAAATGCTCCATATCCCGATAAAGGTGGATAGAGAGCATTTTTTTTATTATGAATAAACCGTAATGCACCGGACTTATTCCATCGGCTGATTTGATCAGTAGTCCGTATTGGTCCAAGGCTTTTGGCTGCAATAGAACAGGGAGTCTATGAGAGCTTCGTAAGAAGGATCGCTCAGCTGAACCGATCCCAGCCTAACCAGAGAAGACAGCCTGCAGCTTCCCATGAACAGGGAGGAGATATCAGCCAGGGAACACTTTATGCGCACATCACAGACGGCGCCGGGGGAGGCTTCATGCCAGCGGGAAATCTTTTCTCCCGGCTCAGTTTTAAAACTTACTGAGAAGCTCTCTGAACGATGAGCCAGCTCGTCGTAGAAATCGAAAGCCACGGTCAAGTCTGCAGCAGGAAATTCTCTATGGCCGCAAGCCTCGATAAAGTTTGCCAGATCTACTATCTTGTACATCGTTCCTACAGCTGAAACATTCGTCTGGAGGAAACCGAAATCTATGTAATTGCCGCTGATATCCTGAGCGCTTGGAAGAATATGATAGAAATCCTCTTCTCCTGTGCGTATAACGATGTTTTCGGCCAGGTCGGACTGATTGCGGAAAAAGCCCAGAAAAGCCCTGAGAACATCAGGAGAAAGATATACGAGTTCGCTGACCTCTATCCTGTTGAGAGTATAGTTGACTTCACTTTCAGAAACAAAGTCATATACGGCATATCCTTTTAACTGACCGTCTTCTATAAAGCCTATTCTCTTGGACTGGCTGTCAGAGGCCATAGCCCGGATCTCGTCTTCGAATTTCACCACCATGCCGTGATTGCGGGAGGCGAAGTCCGCCTGACACCTGAGCATGGCTTTTGTGTCTTCAAGGCCAAGAAATTTTATCTTTGAAGTATCACTGCACTTGGGGAGATTCGAGGTAGGTATCCTGTACTCGTCCATCCTGCCGCCGTAACCGTATCCCATATTTCTGTAGAAATCTATGCGGAAAGGCAGGAGCATAGCTACTGCCGCCTTGGTCTCTTTAGTGTATTTTTCAAAAAAGCGGACCATGTCGAGGCCGGCGCCTTTCTTCTTATGCATAGGGGAAACAGCCAGAGACATGAGCCCTGCCGCATGGCCCATTTTGCCGAATATATTCATAGAGAAATCTATCAGCTTCATCAGAGCGATAAATTCTCCTTCTTCGAACAGGCCCACAAAGGTTATATTTTCGTCGTTTTGCATAGAGTTCAGATACTTGTTTCTGTAGCCGGCTATACTCTCGTCGCTGAGATCCTTATAAGCAGGATATGCGTTGAGGTATATTGTCAGATATTCATCTATGAGATCAGGAGTGATTACCCTGACTTCTCTGCCCGGACTGCCGCCGAAATCTCGGCTTATCTTTTCGATTACATTCTTTTTCATAGGATGTACCTCCTTATGGTTTTAGTTTAAAATAGTGATGTAAAAATGTCAATTAGATATAAATGTGCAAGACGCACAAACGATCAGGAATTCACATGTTCTCATATACAATTAAGAGGAACTCAGACGATTATGAAAATCATAGCGCGCATACATACCGGATTCGAAGAAAAATTTGGAATACCAAGGCAAAGCGGCCTGGCTCAGACGCAGGCGGAGATAATATTTGAACCTCCGTATAACATACGGGAGGCAGTCAGAGGCCTTGAGGAATTCTCTCACATATGGATACTGTGGGATTTTTCAGAGTGTCATAAAGAACAGCAAGAACGAGAATGGAATCCTACCGTCAGGCCGCCGAGACTGGGCGGCAACACACGGATAGGAGTCTTCGCCACCCGTTCTCCCTACAGACCCAATCACATAGGGCTTTCCTGCGTGAGGCTAAAAGAAGTCGTTTTCGACCACAGAGGTCCCGTGCTAAGAGTTTTGGGGGCTGATCTGCTTAACGGTACGCCTATATATGATATAAAGCCGTATCTGCCGTATGCTGATTCTTTCCCCGATGCGAAAAGCGGATTTGCATCTTCTGTTCCTAAGAGAACGGAAGTCGAATTTTCCTGCTCAGTTCCCGGCGGAATATCCGACGAAATGCTTGCAGACATAAGAGAACTCCTAAAGCAGGACCCCAGGCCCGCATATCAGAGAGATCCGGGCAGGATATACGGAATGAAATATGCCGGTGTAGAAATAAAATTTAAGGGTTCAGAGGAAAAAATTACAGTATGCGATATTTCTTTTTATCCGTCGATATGATAGAATTTAAAAAGAATAAATTGCGACTTGGGAGGATAATATGCAGCCGGAACGTCTCAGAGAACTGATAAGCCCGCTGAAGGGAAAGATAGGCTTTTACTATGAAAACATGATAGATGGTGATAAGCTGTCCTACAATGCGGATCATGTATTTACGGCGGCCAGCGTCATAAAAGTGCCGCTGTTCATGTATGTGGCGAAGTTGGTGAGCGAGGGAAAATTGAGCTGGGATCAGAAAGTGATCGTAAGAGAAGGGGACAAAAAGCCCAGCTGCGGAGCTCTGCTCTCTCTTTCCGGAGACATCGAAGTAGACATAGAGAGTTTATGCAGGCTCATGATAACTCTCAGCGACAATACGGCCACCAACATGCTCATAAGAACTGTGGGCATAGATGAACTGAAGAGAGGGTTTGCACAGATGGGTCTTGTTAAGACCCAGATACAAAGAGAGCTGTTTGACGACGAGGCGGCGGCTAAAGGACTTGAAAATTACATATCTCCCGAAGAAATAGCCATGCTTTTGAAGCAGATATATCAGAGGAGATTTGTCAGCCGGCAGGTATCGGAGAAGATAGAGAGCGTAATGCTGCTCCAGCAGATCAGACATAAGATACCGGGTTATATAGGGCGCAAGAAAAAGATTGCCAACAAAACGGGAGAAGATTCGGACACTACTCATGATGCTGCTATAGTGTTCGCCCAAAGGCCTTTCGTACTGGTCATCACCTCCAACGATACAGATGTGCCTCAGACAGAGAGATTTATAAGAGAAGCAGCCCTTGAATTATATAGGGAAAACGGAGAAGGGGAATAGAAAATTTGAGGTTGAACGATGATATAAATTACATAAAATTAGAAGAAAAAGCCGAAAGCTGTATGCGACTTTCCGCAGCGGTAGTCATGGTGATAATGGCGGCGTCAGTCACAGCCGCCTGCCTCATATTCTGGAACGCTTCACTCATGAGAAATCTTGTACTGGCGGGATGCTGGGTATTGGCAGCGGTTTACATCATAGCGTCTCCTGCGCTCAGGTATGCCAGATACCGTTACTGCATAGACGAAGAAGCGATAAGAGTGATAGAGGGATTCATATGGGTACAGGAGCAGATAGTGCCCATCGAAAGACTTCATAAGATAGCCAAATCTCAGGGACCCATAGCCAGAATATTCGGATTGTCTACCGTAGAAGTAACCACGGCGGGCGGAGATGTGAACATCAAGTTTCTCACCGATGAGAAAGCAGATGAAATTTCAGAGACTCTGAAGAAAAAGATAAACGACATGGCTGTCCGTGAAAGGGTGCGGCAGTGATGGAAAAAATGAAACTTCGCTGCCACTTTTCCATAATATTCGAAAATCTCTGGCAGTTTTGGCTCGTCATAATCATCATGCTTGTGCAGCAGGCCGAAAACCTGATAAGGATGATACGGGACATAGGGGCAGGAGGCATACGCGGTCTGATAGATTCGGGCGGCGGATGGGTTCTTGCCGGTCTGATGCTTCTGACCGTTGCCGTTTTGTGTTTTTCATTTTTCAGATGGAGAAAAACATGGATAATACTGGAGGACAATCTGGTTATAATAGAGAGGAATACTCTGAAGAAATATAAGAATACCATAGCCGTGGAGAATATCTCTGCGGTGAATATGGAGCAGAATCTCTTTGAGAGATTGGTGGGAACTTATAAGATCAAGATGGACACCGGCAGCATGACCACCGCCAATAAGACTGATGTAGCTATAGTGCTGAAAGAAGCCGATGCAATCAGATTCAGAAAAGCTGTCCTTGAGAAGATAAGTGAAGTAAAGGGAACAGGACAGCGGGGTCTGCCGGAGGATTCTTCGGAAATTCATCAGGAAACGGCAGTATCTCCTGAGACTCATCCCGACAGGCTCTTTGATGAAAGCGCAGGCGGCAGAAAAGTATTTCACAGCGATAAGAAAGATATGCTCATGCATGCCGTATATACGATGCCTCTGATAAGCCTCTTCATCGCGGCAGCAGGCGTATCAGGCGGAATATGGTATATCTGTGTCTTTGGGTTTGCCAGCTTTATAGAGAATGCTTTTGGCGGATTCATCGCCCTGATATTGATGGTACTCTCTGCAGTCTACAGTCTGATAAAGAAGTTCGTGACTTATTATGACTTTACGGTCTACAGAGACGGCAGAGATCTCCACGTCAGATGCGGTCTCATAAAGCTCAGAAGTTACACTATCCCCGTCGATAAGATAACGGCGCTTCAGATCGAACAGCCGCTCATATCGAGGGTGATGAAGAAATACAGCGTCAAAGTAGTCACTGTAGGTATCGGAGACGAGGCCGGAGAAAATTCAAATATAACCATGTCTGTTTCCGCAGAAGAGCTTATGGAACGCTTGACTGAACTGGCGCCCGAATATAGCTGGGCCGCCATAGGAGACATAGAAAAGGAGCAAAGAGGCAGTATCGCCGTCCGAGCGGTGAAGTCGGTCAAATGGCATATATTTACGGTCTGCGCCGTACTGCTGCTCTACTTTGAGGCAGGCTGGCCGGTCTATACCGCAGCCGCGGTTCCTGTAGCCTTGGATGTATTTATAAACCTGCTTTATATATTGTCGCACCTGTCTTCGGGATATTCTGTAAAAGAGGAAGGCCTTCTGCTTTCCGGAGGATATTTCAGAAGAGTCTACACGATATGTACTTATGAAAAAATGCAGATCCTGACTATGAATTATCATCCCGTAGCCAGAGGTTATGGGATAGGAGACGGAGCCGTTAAACTTTTAAACTTTGCGGCAGGTATACCGTATCTTAAGAAGGAGACGGCATTTGAAATATCTAAACGTATAATACGAGGAGGAACAAAATGAGAAAAATCGTAGCTACAAAAAAAGCCCCTGCGGCCATCGGCCCTTACGCACAGGCAAACATCGTCGGAAATCTGATTTTCACATCGGGGCAGATCCCATTGATACCTGAAACGGGAGCGCTGGTAGAAGGCGGCATTGAAGAACAGACAAGACAGGTATTCGCTAATCTCAAAGCCATATTGGAAGAAGCGGGAAGCGGCCTTGACAAGGTAATAAAGACTACTTGTTTTCTTAAGGACATGAATGATTTTCAGGTTGTAAACGAAATCTACGGAGGATATTTTGAAGGCGATTATCCTTCCAGATCTGCCATAGAGATCGCCAGACTTCCTAAAGATTGTCTGATTGAAATCGAAGCCATCGCTTACATCTGATAAGCGCAGAAAGTCCCCGTTCCTTATAAACGGGGACTTAATCTTGCAGCTTTAAAAAATGAAAGCTGAAACCGCTGCCATCTTCAGTATATCGGGGCGGAATACGATATTTTAGGAGAGAATATGAAAGAAAAGAATTTTGACCGTTCACTGTTTCGCATCTTTATATCCTACTTCGGGGCTCACAGAAAATTGTTTCTTATAGATATGAGCTGCGCTTTTTTGGTGTCCATGGTAGACGTGGCCTTTCCTCTTGTGAGCAGGTTCGCCATGTACGACCTGCTTCCGGGCAAACTGTATCAGACATTTTTTACAGTGATGATCATAATGGCCGTGGCTTTTGGCCTCAGAGCGTTGTTTTACTATGTCATAACTTTTCTGGGGCATAGGTTTGGCATCTGCGTAGAAGCAGATATAAGGGAAGACCTATACCAGCATTTTCAGGAACTGGATTTCGATTTTTTTGACAAGAACCGTACAGGAAAACTGATGAACAGACTGACGGGCGACTTGTTTGAGATAACTGAACTGGCTCATCACGGTCCCGAGGATCTGCTGATATCGGCGGCGACTATCTTAGGCGCTCTCATAGTGATGTTCGCAGTGGAGTGGAGACTGGCTCTTTTAGTCCTCATCATGATACCTCTTTTCCTCCTGGTGGTGATACTGTGCAGAAAGAGCATGGTAAACTCATCAGGCAAGGTGAAGCAGAGAATGGCTGATATCAATGCCGATATAGAGTCCACCATATCCGGAATGAAGACGTCCAAGGCGTTCGACAATATGGATGTGGACTACGAAAGATTTGAAAAGTCCAATGAGACTTATAAAAACTCAAAAAACGATTATTACAGGGCTATGGGAAGATTCAACGCTTCTCTCGAATTCTGCATATGTATGCTCCAGGTGGCGGTGATCGCCTTCGGAGGATGGCTTATCATGGAAGGAAGCCTGAATTATATAGACCTCATAACCTTTACATTATATATAACTACCTTTATAACTCCTATAAGAAAACTGGCTACCCTGGCAGAGATCTTTACCAACGGAGTGGCGGGACTGAAGCGATTTGCCGAGATAATGAGGATAAAGCCCAGCATAAAAGAATCCGACGACCCTGTTCGCCTTACGGATGTTAAAGGCGATATAGAGCTAAAACACGTGGAATTCGGTTATTCAGGAGGACAAGATGTCTTAAAAGACGTCTCCCTGAGCATAAGAGCAGGCGAGTGTGTGGCAATCGTAGGCCCCTCCGGAGGAGGAAAGACTACCATGTGCCAGCTGATACCGAGATTTTATGATGTAGACGGCGGCAGTATAACTATAGACGGAGTCGACATAAGGGACATTTCTAAGAGTTCTCTGAGAAGCAACATAGGAATCGTTCAGCAGGATGTATTTCTCTTTGCCGCCACAATCTTTGAAAATATAAGATACGGAAGACCGGAAGCCACTTTTGAAGAAGTGGCGGAGGCCGCCAGAAAAGCGGAGATATATGAGGATATAATGGACATGAAGGACGGCTTCGACACTTACGTGGGAGAGAGGGGAACTCTCCTCTCGGGAGGCCAGAAACAGAGAATATCCATAGCCAGAATATTCCTTAAAAACCCTCCTATACTCATACTCGACGAAGCCACCTCTGCCCTTGACAGCATAACAGAACAGCAGATACAGAGATCTTTCAGCCAGCTTTCGGTGGGAAGGACTACTCTGATAATCGCTCACCGGCTGGCTACGATACGGGACGCAGACAGGATAGTTCTGGTAGAAGACGGAGAAATAAAAGAGACCGGAAGCCATGAGCAGCTGCTGGCCGAAAACGGAAAATATGCCCGTCTTTATGAGGCTCAAGCTTTTCAGGAATAACTTGCGGCCTTATGCTCAATTATGGTATAATAAACGAAGCAATCATTTAACAAAATGAGAGGTAAAGAGATGAAACCCATATATAATAGAGTGCTGCTGAAAATAAGCGGTGAAGCTCTGGCCGGAGAACAGCACTTCGGAATCAACGAAGCCATGACTCAGAAGGTAGCCAAAGAGGTCAAACAGATACATGATCTGGGAGTCCAAGTGGCCATAGTTGTAGGCGGCGGAAACTTCTGGAGAGGCAGGACCAGCAAGGACATGGACAGGGCCACGGCGGACTACATGGGAATGTTGGCTACGGTGATGAACTCCCTTGCTTTGCAGGACGCTTTTCTGGCTTTAGGGGTGCCTACCAGAGTTCAGACTTCCATAGAAATGAGAGAGATCGCCGAACCGTATGCGAGGCGCAAGGCGCTGAGCCAGCTGGAACATGGAGATATCGTCATCTTTGGAGCCGGAACGGGCAATCCGTTCTTCTCGACAGATACTACGGCTGCTCTCAGAGCTGCCGAGATGGACGCGGAGATAATATTGCTGGCTAAAAATGTAGACGCAGTCTATGACAAAGACCCCGCAGTTCATTCCGACGCCAGAAAACTCAGCAGGCTCACCCATATGGAGGTGCTGGAAAAAGATCTGAAAGTCATGGACCTGACAGCTGCTACGCTCTGCAGGGACAATCACATAAAGATACACGTTTTCGCCATCGCTGAGGAAGGAAACGTGATGAGAGCTATCGTCGGCGAAGATATAGGAACGATTATCGAATAGGAGGACCAATATGGAGACTATCAAGAAAAATCTCGAAGAGAAAAGTAAAAAAAGCATAGCGGTTTTAAAAGAAGACTTGAATACGGTGAGAGCCGGCAGGGCGAACCCGGCGCTGCTGGACAAAGTCATGGTGGATTATTACGGTTCGCCGACTCCCCTTAAAAATCTTGCCAACGTTTCCGTCCCGGATCCCAGGACTCTTTTGATAACGCCTTTTGACCCTAAGGCCATAGGAGAGATAGAAAAAGCGATAAACGTAGCTAATATCGGCATAAATCCATCCAACGACGGAAAATGCGTCAGACTGGTCATTCCTCAGGTTACAGAAGAGAGAAGAAAAGAGCTGACAAAGACTGTAAAGAAGATGGGCGAAGACGGCAAGATAGCCGTAAGAAACTTAAGGCGCGACGCTAATGAGCACTTGAAGAAAAAAGAAAAGGCTCACGAGATAACAGAAGACGAGCTGAAAAAAGCTCTCGACGATATTCAGAAGGCTATAGAGAAGACTGTCAAAGAGATAGACGATATTGTAGCTAACAAAGAAAAGGAAATCTTAGAAGTATAAGACTATCTATCGGTGTGGCTGCTGACAGGGCAGCCACACTGTTTATGGAGAGAAACATGACGGATAAAGAGCGTCTGCCCCGGCACGTTGCCGTGATAATGGACGGAAACGGACGATGGGCGCAGAAAAATAAAGTCAGCAGGCTGGCCGGGCATAACGCAGGTATGCTTGCGATGAAAGAAATAATAAAGAGAGCAGACGTACTGGGGATCAAATACCTGACGGTATATGCCTTTTCCACGGAAAATTGGAAGCGTTCGCAGGAAGAAGTCGGAGGCATCTTCGGACTGCTGGTCAAATATGTAGCCAGCGAACTTAAAGAACTTAATGAAAATAACGTAAAAGTGGCCGTGCTGGGAGATCTCAAAAAGATCCCGAAATCGGCGCAGACCAGTATAGACAAGGCCCTCTCAACCACGAGAGAAAACGACGGCCTCCACTTTAACATAGCGTTGAATTACGGAAGCAGACAGGAGATCGCAAGAGCCGCCAGACGATTGGCCGGCAGAGTCTTATCCGGCGAGATGGACTTGAGTGAAATAGATGAAGCCGCCGTCTCAAGGGATCTGTATACCGGTGAAGAAAACGGTTTTATACCTGATCCCGACCTGATAATCAGAACCAGCGGCGAGGAGAGGATTTCCAATTTCCTGCTATGGCAGGCGGCTTACAGCGAGCTGACTTTCACCGATTCACTGTGGCCGGATTTTACTCCTGACGAGTTTGAACAGATCATATGCGATTATGCCCGAAGAGAACGCCGCTTCGGCGGCCGGTAAAAGATATCATCATGGCTTAGATGAATATGACGGGACTTCAAGATACAGGGATGATAGAAAGTGAAATAAAGAACAAACTGAAAAGGAGGGGCACGAACTTGCAAACTTCATGCAAGGCGTAGTGCAAAATGTACATGAAGACTAGAATAATTTCGGCGTGCGTGATGCTGCCGCTGCTCATATTAGTCTACCTCGGCGGCTGGTTCATCTGGGCGGCAGCCCTGATCGTGGCAGTACTCGGGGTACGGGAGTTCTACAAAGGTTTTGAAGCCTCCGGCGCAAAGCCGTGTTATCCTATCGCCTACGGGGCCATAGCGCTTCTCTACGGGATTGGTGCAGTGAGCCCCTGCGACATGAGGCTTATGATGATATGGGTAGTGCTTGTCACGGCCTTCAGCATGGTATATGGATTCAGCGTAAACGAGAGAAAGCTTGCGGATATGACTTCAACTTTGCTGGGGATAATGTACGTAGTGTTCTTTTCATATCACATAGTACTCATAGACCAGTCTCAGCACAGTATATTGATATGGCTGGTGTTCCTTACGGCCTTCGGTACCGATATAATGGCTTACTTTACGGGAATGGCCCTTGGAAAGCATAAGCTCTGCCCTAATCTCAGCCCTAAAAAGAGTGTGGAAGGCGCGGTAGGAGGCGTGATCGGAAGCGTGGTTTTCTGCGGGATATTCGGATATTTTGCTCTTCCCGACGCCTTTGTGATGACTTTGGTCATAGGATTTTTAGGGAGCATATTCGCCCAGCTTGGAGATCTGTCTGCGTCAGCTTTTAAACGTCAGATGGGAATCAAGGATTACGGTAATCTTATTCCCGGACACGGCGGTATCCTTGACAGGTTCGACAGCGTTCTTTTTACAGCGCCGCTGGTATATTATTGCATACTTTTCATAAATATCGGCTGATTGGCCTTGAATAAGACTGAAGAGGAAGGCAGAGATGATGAAGACTATTTCAATTTTGGGGAGCACCGGGTCTATCGGAACCCAATCTTTGGATATAATAAGAGAAAACAGAGAGAAATACAGGGTGAAAGCCCTGACCTGCGGTAGCAATGTACAGCTTCTGTCCCGGCAGATAGATGAATTTCATCCTGATATCGCAGTGACAGCTCATGAGGAAGACGCAGCCACCCTTTCTAAAATTCATAAAGGCGTTGAGTTTTTCTGGGGCAGAGAAGGTCTCATAAAAGCCGCGGAGGCAGAATGTGGACTGCTCCTCAATGCTCTCGTGGGAATGAGGGGAATGGAGCCGACTTATCGGGCCATAAAGATGGGTAGAAATATAGCTCTGGCCAACAAAGAAACTCTGGTGGCGGGCGGCGAGATCATAATGCCTCTGGCCGCAGAAAGAGGAGTCGGGATGCTCCCGGTGGACAGCGAACACAGCGCTATATTCCAGAGCCTGGAGGGGAACGAAGGCAGAAAGATCAGAAAGATACTGCTGACGGCTTCCGGAGGACCTTTCAGAGGGGCTACGGCGCAGCAGCTCAAAGAAGTGACGCTGAAGCAGGCCCTGAAACATCCAAACTGGAGCATGGGAAAGAAGATAACCATAGATTCGGCGACCATGATGAATAAGGGACTTGAAGTCATAGAGGCCAAGTGGCTGTTCGGAGTGGACGTAAAGGATATACAGATACTTGTTCACCCTCAGAGCATACTTCATTCGGCTGTAGAATTCGAAGACGGGTCGGTGATAGGGCAGATGGGAGCGCCTGACATGCGTATTCCTATAAGCTTTGCCATGGCTTATCCCATGAGGCTGAAAAGTACCAGAGACGGGATAGACTTTTTCGGCAGAGCTTCCCATCTAACCTTTGAAAAGCCTGATCCTGAGGTCTTTAAATGTATAAAGATCGCCTATGAGGCGTCGGAGGCGGGAGGAACTTATCCTGTAGTCATGAACGCCGCCAACGAGGTACTGGTGGAAATGTTTCTTGCAGGTGAAATAAATTTTGTCGATATTCAAAATAACATACAGAGAATACTGGATCTGCACAAACCTACATATAATATTAAATTAGAGGATATTTTGGAAGCGGATGAGAAGGCCAGAGTCGAGACGAGACTCATAGCGTCAAAATAAGCATCCGATCAGGGGGATTTATGAAAACAGCCATACTTGCTATAATATTATTTTGTATAATGATCTTTCCTCACGAACTGGGTCACTATATAGCGGCCAAGAGGATGGGAGTCAAAGTAAACGAGTTTGCTTTCGGCATGGGACCTACTATATGGAAGAAACAGAGAGGAGAGACTCTTCACAGCATAAGACTGTTTCCCATAGGTGGATTTTGCGCCATGGAGGGAGAAGACGAGGAATCTGACGAGCCGAGGGCATTCACCAATAAGAAGCCTTGGCAGAAGATAATAGTTCTGGCGGCAGGCTCCTTTATGAACGTAGTCTGTGCGCTGCTGATAATGATCATAGTTACAGGCGTCTTAGGATTTACTACCACTACGGTCGACACTGTCGCAGAGGACAGCCCTGCGGCTTATTCGAGCCTGAAACCGGGAGATGAAATCGCAGCCATAGACGGAAAGACTGTAGATTCATGGGGCGACGTGTCTCAGTTCATCGCCGAAGCCGAGGGAGAGCCTGTAAACGTCACCGTAAATAGAGACGGCTCAGATGAAGATATACTGATAACGCCGGAGGTAAATCAACAGGGCGGATACGTGATCGGCATCACCTGCCAGATAAGCCACAGCCCGTTCAGAGCCGTGGTGGAAGGGTCAAAGGCCACGTGGAATATGACCGTGAATATGTTCGATACTCTGGGGCAGCTGTTCACAGGAAAAGTAGGAGCAGATAATTTAAGCGGCCCTGTGGGAATGGTGCAGATGGTGAGCGAGACTTCACAGTACGGATTCTGGTACTACGGATTTTTGACGGCGCTCATATGTATGAATCTGGCCATAATAAATATGCTTCCTCTGCCGGCGCTGGACGGCGGAAGAATAATCTTCGTTCTGTATACGTGGATAACCGGTAAAAATGTGAGTCAGAAGGTGGAGGGGACTATCCACTTCGCCGGCATACTGCTGTTGTTTGCTCTTATGATATACGTTACATTCAATGATGTTGTGAGGATTTTCGGATGACTGCCACGAGACAAGTTAGATGTAAAGATGTGTTGATAGGCGGGGGCGCCCCTTGCTCTATCCAGTCCATGACCAACGTGGATTCGAGAGATGAGGCGGCTCTGCTGGATCAGATCTGCCGGCTCAAGGACGCCGGATGCCAGATCGTAAGGATCGCCGTTCCCGATATGGAATCTGCGCAGATCTTTGCGCAGGTGAGGAGAAAGACCTCCATGCCGCTGGTAGCGGACATTCATTTCGACTATAGGCTGGCCATAGCGGCCATAGAAGCCGGAGCAGATAAGATACGCATAAATCCGGGGAACATCGGAAGCCCGGACCGGATAAGAGCCGTGGTAGAGGCTGCGAAGGTCAGGGAGATACCTATAAGAGTAGGGGTGAATTCTGGTTCTCTCGAAAAAGATATACTGAAAAAGTACGGGGGCGTCACTGCCGAAGGACTGGCCGAGAGCGCCCTCAGAAATATAAAATACATAGAAGATATGGATTACGGCAATCTGGTGGTTTCCATCAAGTCCTCGGATGTAAAAGTAAATTATGACGCTCATAAGATACTTGCCGAGGCTACTGATGTGCCGATACATATAGGGATAACCGAGGCCGGAACTCCCAAAAGAGGAAAGATCAAATCAGCCATAGGGCTTGGGGCTCTTCTTCTGGCAGGCATAGGAGATACCATGAGAGTATCTCTTACAGTAGATCCTTTGGAGGAAGTGAAGTTTGCAGCGGAAATACTCAGAAGTTTAGGCCTTAGAAAATCTTGTATCAATCTGATATCCTGCCCTACATGCGGCAGAACAAAGATAGATCTTAAGGGCCTGGCCGAAGAGATAGAAGAAAAGCTGTCTCCTATAGAATCCAAACTCTCATCTTCGGGGAAGGACGGAATCACCGTAGCTGTGATGGGCTGCGCCGTAAACGGCCCGGGAGAAGCCAAAGAGGCCGACTTCGGCCTTGCGGGAGGAGACGGAAAGGGATTGATATTTGCAAAAGGAGAAATAATTAAGACCGTAGACGAAGAAGATCTGGCGGCCGAATTTTTGAAAATCATAGAAGATTACTGCAGGAGCTTAGAATAGGCGAGATGAGAGATATCATAGAAAATATTTTAAACAAATACAGTGTAGGAAGTATGGCAGGAGAGAATCTTAAATTCCAACTGATGAGGGCTTCGATCAAAAAAGAGCAAAGGGTTTTATCATTAGATATGACCCTTAATTTTGTCATGCCGCTGGCCGCCTGCCACGATATAAAATATGCTGTTGCAGAAAAACTCGATAATAAGATAAACGGAGTCGAGATAAATTTTTCTTACGACGGCTTAAATATGAAAGAAGAAGAGATCATAGCCGCTTTTATTCCCCACATGATAGAGACCGCAGGATGCGGATATGCCGGCATAACTAAGGCTATTCAGGCGGACAACTTTGAATGGGACGGAAAAAATCTGACTATATATGCAGTAGGCGAATTTACAGTAGGTCTTTTGAACAAACAGATGAGAAAGCCATTTCAGGTTCTGCTTAAACAGACTTTCGACATAGATGCGGATATAACGTTTAAGAATAATGAAGAGATGTTTCACAAGAGCTCTCAGAAATTCAGGGAGGTGGAAGAAGAGGATATAAGGCGTTCTCTCGAAGAATACACCAGAGAGCTTAAAGTAAAAGCCGATTCAGTCAAATCTCAGCCTGAGATTTCTTCGGGACAAGCCTCCTCCGGAGGAGAATGGCGAAGCCGCAGGAGAGAAAAGGAAGCTCCGGCCCAGGGGAACAGAATAATGGGTAAAGATATAAATTCCGGCGCTACCACTTCCTTGAGAGATATAGACCCGTCTCAGGGGATGGTCGTAGTAGAGGGAAGCATATTCAAGATAAGCCACCGCCTCATCAAGAGCGGAAACTTTCTCATGACTCTTCTTTTGACGGATAATACCACCACCATATGTACCAAGGCTTTCATCACCGCCGCAAAACAAAAGGAGATAGAGCAATTTTTGGAGCCCGGAGATCCGGTAAAGATAAGAGGCGAGGTGCAGTGGGATACGTTTGAAAATCTCAATGTGATAATGATAAAAGACATAGAGAAAGGAGAACGGGCCGAGGGAAGACAGGACACGTGGAAGGGCGCCAAGAGAGTGGAACTCCACGCCCATACCAAGATGAGCTCTATGGACGGCCTCAACGAGCCTTCAGATATTGTCAATCAGGCGGCCGCCTGGGGACAGCCGGCAGTAGCCATAACGGACCACGGAGTGGTGCAGGCCTTTCCGGACGCGGCTAAAGCCGCAAAAAAGCTGAAGAGCAAGGGAAAAGATATAAAGATAATATACGGCATGGAAGGCTACGTCTTCGATGACGCCGGTCTCATAGATGAAAACGGAAATATAGACTACAAGAGCAGGCCTACCAATCATATAATTCTTCTGGCGGCTACTCAGGAGGGAATGAAAAACATATATAAGTTAGTTTCTTATTCTCATCTTCACTATTTTTATAAGAGGCCGAGACTGCCTAAATCTGTGATACAGGCTAACAGGGAAGGAATAATCATAGGTTCGGCCTGCGAAGCCGGAGAACTCTATCAGGCGTTCTACAGGCAGAGACCTATGGAGGAAGTCAGACAGATCGCTGAGTTCTATGATTATTTTGAGATACAGCCGCTGATAAATAACAGATTTCTCACAGAAGACAGGACAGAAGGCGGAAAATATCCTGATCGGCGCCGGCTGACGGTGGACGATCTCAAAGACATAAACCGGCAGATAGTGGCCTTAGGCGAAGAGATGGGTAAGCCTGTAGTTGCAACTACCGACGCTCATTATGACAGGGATACTTCCGCCATATACAGAAACATCATAATGGCGGGCCAGGGATATAAGGATGCCGAAAGCGGCCAGGGCCTCTATCTTAGAACTACCGACGAAATGATGGAAGAATTTTCGTACTTGGGCGCCGACACTGCCCGAAAAGTAGTCATAGAGAACACCAATCTTATAGCAGATAAGATAGATGAACTTCTGCCTGTGCCTAAGGGAAAATTTCCTCCGAAGATAGAGGGAGCTGAGGAAACTCTGCGAAAGACGTGCATGGAAAAGGCTCACAGCATATACGGAGACCCTCTGCCCCAGGTAGTAGGGGAACGTCTTGAGAAGGAGCTCAGTTCCATAATCAACAACGGATATGCAGTCATGTATGTATCTGCTCAGATGCTGGTACATAAGTCGCTGGAAGACGGGTATCTGGTAGGATCCAGAGGCTCCGTAGGATCATCTCTTGCGGCTACCATGGCTGGCATCACGGAAGTAAATCCGCTGGATCCTCATTACATATGCCCGGAATGTAAGTATATGGAGTTTGGAGATATGCAGATGTATGACTGCGGAATAGATATGCCTCCGAAGAAATGCCCCGTTTGCGGCGCAGAGATGAACAGAGACGGTTTCACCATTCCTTTCGCCACATTCCTGGGCTTTGACGGCGATAAGGAACCGGATATAGATCTTAACTTTGCCGGAGAGTATCAGGCTGTAGCCCACAAGTATGTCGGTACGATATTCGGAGAAAAGAATGTTTTCAAGGCCGGTACGGTTGGAACTATCGCAGATAAAACTGCTTACGGATATGTGAGAAAGTTTTATGAGGAGCAGGGGATCCCAATAAACAAATATGAGGCCGACAGGCTTACTCAGCATTGCACGGGAGTCAAGCGCACTACCGGACAACATCCGGGAGGAATAGTAATAGTACCGGATGATCATGAGATATATGAGTTCTGTCCCGTACAGCACCCTGCCAACGATACGAAGTCCGACATCATCACCACTCATTTCGACTATCACAAGATAGACGAAAACCTGCTGAAGCTGGACATATTGGGACATAACGTGCCGTCCATGATAAGGCAGCTTCAGGACATGACCGGGGTGGATCCTCTGACGGTGCCGCTGACGGACAGAAAAGTGCTGAGCATATTCAACGGCATAGAAGCCCTCGACATAAAGGATCCTGATTACAAATTCAAGCACGGCTCGTATGCCATACCTGAATTCGGTACTTCTTTTGTAAGGCAGATGCTGGATGATACCAAGCCCGACAAGTTTGCCGATCTTGTCAGAATATCCGGCTTTTCCCACGGTACAGACGTATGGCTCAATAATGCTCAGGACTATATAAGACAAGGCGTGGCTACCATGAGAGAGGTGATTTCCACCAGAGACGACATAATGAACTATCTGATGCTCAAAGGCATAGAGAACAAGACTTCGTTTCAGATAATGGAAGACGTCAGAAAAAACAGACCTCTGAAGGAAGAGCAGCTGGCCGTGATGAAAGAGCACGGCGTGCCCGACTGGTACATAGATTCGTGCATTAAGATACAGTACATGTTCCCGAGAGCTCATGCCGTCGCCTATACTATGATGTCTTTTCGGATGGCCTGGTATAAGGTGTACTATCCGAGGGAGTTTTACGCCACCTACTTTGGAAGTGTGGTAAGTGATTTTGACGCCGATACCATACTTAAAGGCAGAGAAGCTATCGTAGAGAAGATGGATCTGATAAATGCCAAGGGGCAGGAGGCTACGGCCAAGGAAAACAATGAGCTTACGGTGCTTGAAGTGGCTTATGAGATGTATGCCAGAGGATATGAGTTCAAGGATATGGTATTGGGCGAATCGGAGGCTGTCAGGTTTAAAATATCTGATGGAAAGGTGCTGCTTCCGTTCATGGCTCTTTCAGGCATGGGAGAGACGGCGGCCAGGTCTTTGGCAGATGAATATAACGTGAAACCATATGAGACGATAGAAGAGATAACAAAGAGAGCTAAGATAAATAAATCTTCTGTGGAAGCGCTGAGAGTTAGAGGCGTCCTCAAAGGGCTGCCTGAGACAGATCAGCTGAGCTTTTTCTGACCGAACCCTTGCCGATAGGGGTTGGGGCCGCGGCTTTTTTGCAGGCGGAATTTTGTGGAGCTGGGGTGAATTCTCTCTAATATGAATATTCGGACTGCGAGAGAGCATTTTTTCGACCGGAATGCTCTCTCTTTTTGTTATTTGCAGGGAGAGAGAGCATTCCGTGGATTTTGCCCTACCTGTCAGGGCAATATTTCTCTCTAAACTCTTGAATATTAAAATCAGTGAGCATGGATTTTGCGAAAAGCTCACTGACAAGTGAATATAAGAAATTTGAGAGACTAAGATGCGAAAAAATGCTCACTGATAAGGGGAAAATCCCGGTTTAGAGAGAAAAGGGGCTGCCAGCTTTGCGGCCACTGCCCCGTTGGACGGGGGGTTCAATCTGCTAAGTCCCGGCTTTTTCAAAAATCGAGAGGTTTTCAAAGGCAACTCCCGGTGGGACGTTTAGGCCGGCTGCGGACTTTAGGTCGTGAAAGCTTCGCAATTCAGGGGGAAGTGAGATTACTAAGCAGAAGATCCCCTGCGATTGACATTACGGAAAGTATCTGCCGTCTAAAACCTTACCACTTTTGTATATCAAATAGCAACATATAACATTAGCAAAATCATACGCAGAATGATATAATAACCTCACGGAGTTAACGGAATCGAAGATTCAGACGCCTGAGAGAGTATTGTAACATAAACTCCGCATTGCTCTAAAAATACGGCCGGCCGCACCCGCTCTTGTTGCGGTGAAAAACAGCGCATGTTGTATCCTACAGAGAAAAGCACAAATTCTACAACAGAATTTGCTAAAATGGCTGTAGAATCACGATGATAAATCGGAATTTACAGCATATCCGCCTTTGCACCGTCATTCAAGCTGTTTTTCTTCCTAAAATGCTGTAGAATCAGTACAAAGAGCTAAGAAAATACAGCATATGGCTCTGCGGTAGCAGAGCCGGCGATTTGCGGCGGCCACCGAGGGTTACCGCCGAGAGGAAGGGTTCATTGAATCGCCTTAGCGAGTTTGATTGCGATATAATGAACCCCTTCGATCATGATAGCGGCGTTGCCGAAAGGAAGGGTTCATTGAACCACCGCTGCCTGTTGGGTTTGTGGTATAATGAACCCATCGATCATGATAGCGGCGTTGCCGAAAGGAAGGGTTCATTGAACCATCGCTTTATGTTGGATTCGTGGTATAATACAATAAATAATTTATGCGACAAAGTGAAGAAGAGGAATCATATGAAAAAACTGCTGAGAAAATTAACTGCATTTGCAATAATTGCAACTCTCATTGTTCCCAATGTTACAATAGGGGCAGATGCGAAAGACGACAATATTGTGGAGGCCAATACGGCCGACGAACTGCGCGAAGAGATAAATAAGCCGGAAAATGACGGCAAGACAATCAGATATACCGGCGAAAATATAAGAATGGAAACGGTAGATGACATTATAAACCTTTCTTCCGGAAATAGCGTTACATTAGATTTAGGCGGAAAAGAGATATACAGTATATATGATTATAATGGCGGCAAGGGAGTCAAGGGAGCTGTCAATGTTGACCATGGAACGCTGACCATAACCAACGGCAGCGTTACTGTAAATGCAGCTGAGAGACCCGGTGATGAGAATCAGGCATTTGCAGTCAACGCTTCCGGAGAAGAGTCTACAGTCATTATAGACGGAGCCGTAATTTCAGGCATAGATACAAATATAGGTTCGACGATTAAGTTGGAAAACGGCGCAAATCTAATAGTCGAATCCGGAACAGTATCAGCAGATAACGGACGACTTATCGGCACTCTTGGGACTCCCGGAGGAAAGATAGAGATTAAAGGCGGAGAGTTTAATCTCTATGATATGAATAAAGGAGCTCGGGAGATTATTGAAATAGGCGAAAAATATGATGTTATTGTCACAGGCGGATCTTTTTTTAGAGAACCTAAACATCATTCTGAAGGGAAAGCCGGAACTCTTGCTCTCAAAGATGGATACGTCTATACAGAAGAAAATAACAGATGGGTCGTTGAAGAGGCTATAGTTGAGAAAGCGACTGATGAGACCATTACAGTAACGAACGCCAGAGAAGCTACATCTTATATCGCTGCAGATACTGCGGGGGACACATTTGAATCTAAGACAAATACGATTGACGGGCTGTCTCCAGGGACAACTTATGAAATCAAAATTAAAAAGAATGATGAAGTCATAGCAGAGATTTTAGGAACCACCAAAAAAGTTATAGCTCCCGAAGACGATAAGACGCAGAAGGCTCAAATATCAGATAGAAGGGCGGATTCTCTGACAGTGAATACCATAGCTGCGCAAGAATATTCTATCGATGACGGCGCCACTTGGATTGACGGCACAGGAACAACGCATGTCTTTAGTGGTCTTGAGTCCGGCAAAGAATATACTATCTTAACCCGTATCGCTGAAACGAACGACACCATGCCATCAAAGGCGATAGAGACGAAGGCATCGACTCTCATAGCAAGCGAGGACGTGGAGATGCCGGTAGAGCCAAAAGTTGAAGAGAGAACAGACCAGACTCTGACTTTAATTTGCGCAGAAGGCGAAGAAATGTCAATCGACGGCGGCAAGAACTGGATTGCGGGACCGAAAGTAATTTTTGAAGGGCTGGAAGAAGGTACAGAGTATACGGTTCTCGTGAGAAAGCGCGCCACAGGTGAGGCAGAAGCAAGTCAAGCTGTTTCCACAAAAGCAGCAACGATGATTAAAGTCAGCGGTAAAGTAGACGGTGGGGAACTATCTGTTACGGTCGTAATAACAGACCCGGAAACAGGAAGAGTACTGGCTGAAGTGACGACGGACGAAAATGGCAGCTGGACGGCATATCTTGATCAAAAAAACTATGACATAAAATATATAGATAACAGTCAGGAAGAAAGTGCAACCGACAAAGAAGAAGCTTCTGAGCAAGATTCGCCAGCAGCTGATACAAGCGAGGAAATTGCCAAGACTTCCGACGCCACTGGTATTATGGGATATATCGGCATGCTGCTTGTGAGTTTAGGCATATTTGCAGTTGCTTTGAATCGCCGGAAACAAGAACTTTAAGACAGAGGCTTTTGCAGCGGAACTTCAGCAAATGCTCACTGATATGTGTATAGCGACTGAGAGAGCACATTTTCATCCATAGTGCTCTCTCTTTATTATCTTGCAGCTTTCATCTGAGCTGCGTTGCAGAGAAGCGATACTTCGAATATTTAAATCAGCGAGCATAGATTCTTGTGAAATACCTGCTGACGGGCGACGATAAGCCCTTTGAGAACACTTGGTTTAAAGCACCCGACAGATGACAAACATTATTTTATGAGTACCTGCTGGAGTGGGAAAAATAGATGGCTTATCAATCTGCCAAGTCCCGGCTTTTTCAAAAATCGAGAGGTTTGCGAGAATTTTTAGCGGCGTATTCCCTGTAAAATGGATTTTAAGGCCGTTTGCGGGACTATTCAAGGCAGATAATCAAAAAAATAAAGCTGCAAGGGCCTCTCTGCCACTGCAACGCGGCCAAAAACTCCCGCAGACCCTCTGTAATTTAATGGTACCGAGACTTGGCAGGAAAAAATTCTCGCAAAGAGACCAAAAAAGCAAAGTGCAGGGAATGACGGCGACAGCGAGCGCTTACCTGCGGACTTTAGATCGTGAAAGCTTCGCAATTCAGGGGAAGCGAGATTCCCTACCAAAAATCCCCGTAAACCTCAAAAAGCAGTGTAAATCGGGGCCTTACGAACCGAAGGCTGCAACCTGCTTGACTTAAAACCGCCCCGGCCGGCCTACCCCTTCAGTTAAACCTTGATTTTTCAATAATTTCTCTTGCAATTATGATAAATATGTGTTAATCTGTATAAGGATTAAATTTCTAAACGGTATGACAAAAGAGTGGGCAAAACCCACTCTTTCAGTTTGATGAGGAGAAAAGATGGCAAAGAAAAAGATTACGGAGCTGGTAGATGAGCTTCTGGCGGACTTCCTGAAGGAATGTGGGATGGAGCTTTATCACAGCGAATTTGTTAAGGAAGGCAAGGATTGGTTTCTGCGAGTCTACATAGACACAGACGGCAGCCAAAACCAATATGTTTCCACCGATGACTGCGAGAAAGTCAGTCGGTTCCTGAGCAAAAGGCTGGACGATGAAGACCCTATAACTCAAAATTATTATTTGGAAGTGTCGTCTCCGGGGATGGACAGGATCTTATACAGAGAAAAAGACTTTGCCAGATTTACGGGAAGCCCGGTAGAAGTGAGCCTTTATAAGGCGATAGACGGAAAAAAGAGTTATTCCGGCACGCTGGCGGGCCTTATAGACGATCATGTCGTGATCACGGATGAAAAAAATAATGAACTGAAATTCCCTGCGGAGCAGGTGGCCAAGACCCGCCTTGCCGTAGTTTTCTAAAGGAGGTTAAAATGAACAAGGAATTTATTCAGGCGATTGAAGATTTGGAAAAAGAACGTCAGATTTCCAAAGACGTACTTATCGAAGCAATAGAGTCGGCCTTAGTTTCGGCTTATAAAAAAAATTACGGCACATCACAGAACGTAAGGGTAGATATAGATCGTGAAAACGGAGATATAGCCGTACTGATGCGTATGGACGTAGTCGAAGAAATAGAAGACGAACTGACTCAGATCTCTGTAGAAGAAGCCAGAGAAATAGACTACAGATATCAGGCCGGAGATATAGTGGAATACCAGGTAACTCCCAGAGACTTCGGAAGGATCGCCGCCCAGACAGCTAAACAGGTAGTGGTTCAGCGGATAAGAGAGGCGGAGAGAGGAATGATATTTGACGATTACGTTACCAGACAGGGTGAGATCGTCACCGGTACCGTACAGAGAATAAGCAATGAGACCATGTTTATAAACCTGGGAAGGACCGAGGGTATACTTTCGGCCAACGAGCAGGTGCCGGGAGAACATTATAAAGTAAATGACAGACTTAAAGTCTACATCATGGATGTAAAAAAGACTACGAAAGGGCCTCAGGTATTCCTTTCCAGATCTCATCCGGGACTGGTAAAGAGATTATTCGAGCTGGAAGTTCCCGAGATAGAAGACGGAACTGTGGAGATAAAAGGGATAGCCAGAGAAGCAGGTTCCAGGACTAAGATGGCCGTATATACTCAGTATGAGGATATAGATCCTGTGGGAGCATGCGTAGGAACCAGAGGCATGAGAGTTCAGGCCATCGTAGATGAGCTTCACGGAGAAAAGATAGATATCATCACATGGAGCGAAGATCCGGTGGAACTGATAGCGAGCGTGCTCAGCCCGGCTAAGGTAGAGGCGGTAATACTCGCAGAAGATGGTGAAAAATCAGCTATGGTAGTGGTTCCTGACTATCAGCTGTCTCTGGCCATAGGAAAAGAAGGCCAGAACGTAAGACTGGCGGCCAGAGTGAGCGGATGGAAGATAGACATAAAGAGCCACACTCAGTATGAGGCCATAGAAGAAGCCGGCGAGGACCTCTCAGAAGAGATCGTAGAAATAGACGATGATAGCTCAGAGGAACTTAGGGAGACGGATGAACAGCCGAAAGAAGAACCGGCTGCTGATGATGCCGAGGGCGAAGAGATTATAGTCTCTGAAGAAGAGGAAAATTCTGAAGAGTAAGGCCGCGGAGGTGATTGCACTTGAAAGAACGAAAAGTACCTATGAGAAGGTGTATAGGGTGTATGGAGTCAAAAGAAAAAAACTCGCTCATACGCATAACCTTATCAGACGGAAAACTGACGGCTGATGTAACAGACAGAGCCGACGGAAGAGGAGCTTACATCTGTTCGCATTATGAGAGCTGCCTGCAAAAGGCTTTCAAGAAAAAAGCTTTTGAGAGGACTTTCAGTACGGCAGTCAGCCAGGAGCAGAAAGAAGAACTCATCAGACAGCTTGAAGAGATAAAAGGAAAAAATGAAGGATAAAGTTTTGAACTATCTGGGACTTGCGGCCAGAGGAAGGCTGCTGGTCAGCGGATACAATACGTGTGTATTCATGATAGATAAGAGAAAGGTCAGACTGCTTGTGATCGCAGAAGATCTTTCCGAAAACTCCATAAAGAAGATAACAGGGATAGCAGAGAGAAAAAACGTGCCCTACCGTATCTACGGCAGTATGCGGGAACTTTCCCATATGACCGGAAAGACGGACAGCGGTATCTTCGGAGTTACAGATGAAAATCTGGCAAAAGTGATTTCAGAGAAGATTGATCATAGAGAATCTTAGAAGGAGGTGTTCTAATGGCAACAGAAAGCAATACGAAAGAAACAAAGATAGTGAGGGCTACGCCCAAGAAGACTGACAGCCAGCAGGAAGAACAGCCGAGAGTAACTGTCAAAGCGGCAGTTAAACCGCAGGTGAGGACACAGACAAAGCAGGCTCAGACCAAACAGGCGTCTCAGGAGAAGTCCGCTCAGAGACCGCCTATGGGAAAACCTGTAGCTAATAAAGAACTGGAAGGCAGGAGCAGGATGCCTATAGGCAGGCCTGTAGTGCCCAAAGAGGTGGCTGAGAGAGGAAGACAAACTCAGGAGCCGGTTTTAGAGAAAAAGGCAGAAGTGAAGGAGATAAAAATCGAAGAGCCTAAGACACAGACTTTAAAGCCTGAGGCAGCAAAACCCGAGGCCGTAAAGACTGAGCCGGCTCAGAAGGAGACCGTGAAGCAGGATGCTCCTAAGCCTCAGAGAAGCGAACAGACAAAGAGCACAAGACCTGTTTCAGGCAATACAAGAACAGACGCTTCGGCAAGATCAGGCGCAAGGCCTGCCGGAAGCAGAACAGAGGAGAGATCTCAGTCTTCCCGTCAGCAGTCAGATCGGCCGCAGAGAAGCGATAGACCGCAGGGAGGCCGCCGCAGCGACAGGCCTCAGACAACATCTGGTCAGAGGGGAGACAGACCTCAGAGAGGCGACAGGCCTCAGAGACCGTCAGGCGGATATACCCAGAGAAAGGACGGCGACAGGCCGACCAGAAGAGACGGAGATAGACCGGCCAGACCTCAGAGAAGAGACGACGCGAGACCTTCCACTTCAGGAAGCACAGTGAACGCTAAACCTACTCAAAAACGAGCAGAAAAGCTACAGCACCAGGATAAAGAGAGAAATAAATTCGCCAAGCTGGACAGCGGCGGCAAGAAAAACAAGCAGAAGATTCAGCAGCGCTCTCTCGAGAAGCAGGCTAAGCCTAAGAAACACAGCAAGCCTAAGCCGGCCCCAGTAGTAGAAGAGGATATAATGGAAGAACTGCCTACAGGAACAATAGCTATTACCACGCCGATAACCGTCGCAGGCTTCTGCGAACAGGCGGGAGTATCCACGTCTCAGGTAATCATGGCGCTGATGAAGCTGGGAATAATGGCTAACATAAACCAGAACGTCGACGAAGACACGGTTCTGGTGCTGGCCGACGAACTGGGAATCAGCGTGGCCGTAACCAAGGTGGAAGAAGAAATAGAGGAAGAAGGCATAGAATCCTTCGAAGACAGAGAAGAAGATCTCAAGGCCCGTCCGCCTATAATAACGGTAATGGGACACGTAGACCACGGTAAGACTTCGCTCCTGGACGCCATAAGAAAGACTAACGTTACGGCTTCTGAGTCAGGCGGAATAACTCAGCACATCGGAGCCTCCGAGGTAACCATCAACGGACAGAAGATAGTATTCCTCGATACTCCGGGACACGAAGCCTTTACGGCCATGAGAGCCAGAGGAGCCCACATCACCGATATCGCGGTGCTGGTAGTCGCTGCCGACGACTCGGTAAAACCTCAGACGATAGAATCCATAAGCCACGCCAAGGCGGCCGGAGTCCCTATCATTGTTGCCATCAACAAGATAGATAAGCCGGGCGCTAACCCGGACAGAGTCAAGCAAGACCTGACGGAACACGGCATACTGGTGGAAGATTGGGGCGGCGAGGTCATTTCCGTGCCTGTATCAGCAAAGACAGGCGAGGGAATAGTGAACCTGCTGGAGATGATACTGCTTCAGGCAGAAGTCCTCGAGCTCAAGGCAAATCCTAATCGTCTTGCCATGGGTTCTGTAATAGAAGCGAGATTAGATAAGAACAAGGGCCCTGTGGCTTCACTTCTGGTCACCAACGGAACCCTTAAGAGCGGCATGAGCATAGTAGCCGGAACCTGCTCCGGAAGAATACGTCTGATGACCAATTACAAAGGCGATACCATAAAGAAAGCCGGTCCTGCCACAGCCGTGGAAATCCTCGGACTCACAGACGTTCCCGAGGCGGGAGACGAGTTCCATGCCGTCAAGGAAGACAAGATAGCCAGAGAAATCGCCGAGAACAGGAAGTCCAAGCTCAGAGAAGAAATCCTTGCAAGAAACGCAAGCACCACCCTGGAGCAGCTGTTCAGCCAGATACAGGAGGGTGAAGTCAAGGATCTCAACCTGATCATAAAGGGAGACGTTCAGGGTTCCATCGGAGCTATCGTATCTTCTCTGGAAAAATTAAATAACGAAAACGTGAGAGTAAAGATAGTTCATACGGGCGTAGGCACTGTGACCGAATCCGACGTAATGCTGGCAGGAACCACGGGTTCTGTCATCATCGGATTCAACGTAAGACCTACCACTGCCGTCCAGACCTTTGCCGACAGAGAAAACATCCAGATCAGACTCTACAGAGTCATCTACGATATAATCAACGACGTGGAAGATGCCATGAAGGGAATGCTGGATCCTGAATACAAAGAAGAAGTTCTGGGCAAAGTTGAAGTCAGAGAGACTTTCAAAGTTCCTAACGTGGGAATCATCGCCGGAGCTTATGTTCAGGAAGGAAAGGTCATCAGAAACGCAGAAATCCGTCTGGTTCGCGACGGAATCGTCATCCATGAGGGTAATATATCTTCCCTCAGAAGATTTAAAGACGACGCTAAAGAGGTGAATCAGGGGTACGAATGTGGTATAGGTATCGAAAACTATAACGATATCAAGATAGGCGACATAATAGAATGTTTCCACATGGTCGAGGTGGAACGCAAATAGCGACCCGTATGGCCCAAAGAAAGGATAATTATGGGAAAAGGCTACAGACAGGGAAGACTGGGTGAAGAGATAAGAAAGATAATAGGCAGTATGCTCATTCATCAGATCAAAGACCCCAGACTTTCCTCAATGATAAGCATATCGGGAGTAGATGTGACCAGCGACGGAAGTTACGCCACATGCTATGTGTCTGTTCTCGATATGAATGAGACAGGTCAGGAGAAAGAAGCTTTAGAAAAGGATATCCTGGAGGGGCTTGCCAGCGCCTCAGGCCTGATGAAAAAGGAAATAGGGAAAAAAGTCAGGATGAGAAGGGTACCGCAGCTGATATTCAAGATGGATCATTCCATAGAATACGGAGAGCATATAGATAAGATATTAGGTACCATGGACTTTGACAGCTACCAGAAAGATGAAGAAGAGGATGGGGAAAACCCGGCAGAGTAAGCTATGAAGAATAACTCTTTAAGAGAAATAGCGCAGGTTTTACATGAGGCAAAGAGCATTTTGCTCTTTCCTCATGTCAATCTGGACGGAGACGCTTTGGGCTCCTGCGCAGCCTTGTGCAGGACTCTTAGGCTTCAGGGAAAGAACGTATGGATCATGCTGGAAGACGATATTCCGGCAAATTTGCGTTTTTTGGACAGAGGATACTGCACATGGGATAAGGATAAGATCGAGGAGCCGGACGTATGTATGTGCGTGGACTGCGGCGATACAGGCAGATTTCCGGGCAGAGTCGAAGAATTTGCCGCCGGAAAGACGACCGTATGCGTGGATCATCACATGACCACCGAATTCTTCTGCGATTATAATTATGTGGAGCCGGAAGAAGCCGCTACGGGGCAGATTATATTCGATCTCCTGAGCATTATGGGCGCAAAGCCCGATAAAGAGACGGGAGAGGCCATCTTTGCCGCCATAACTACAGATACCGGCGACTTTCAGTACTCCAATACTCAGAAGAAGAGCCACCTCATAGCGGCTCAGCTTTACGACTGGGGCGTGGACTTCAATAGAGTCAGCGTTGAGATATACGAAAATGTACGTCTTGCAAAGATAAGACTCAATTGCAGAGCTATGGAAACTCTCAGGATAATAGGACGCGGCAGAGGCGCAGTAGTTACAGTCAGTCGTGATATGCTTGAGGAGACAGGAGCTCTGATGGAAGAAAGCGAAGGATTGGCCCAGGAACTCAGGTCCATATCGGGAGTGGAATATTCGGCAGTACTCAAAGAATACGGACCGAAATCCGTGCGAGTGAGCCTGAGAGCCAAGAGAGAAGGAGACGTCTCCAAAATTGCCGCCCGCCTGGGCGGAGGCGGCCATATCAAAGCCGCCGGATGTACTCTGAATACCGACCTAAATACAGCTGTTTCCATGGTCGAAAAAGAGATAGAAAAAGCCATAGAAAGACTTCGATAAATATGATAGAAAACGGAATATTAAACATATATAAGCCGGCCGGCATGACTTCCCACGATGTTGTAAATATAGTCAGAAGAGTCATGGGAATAAGAAGAGTAGGCCATACAGGCACTCTGGATCCGATGGCTACGGGAGTCCTTCCCGTATGCGTCGGCGCTGCTGCCCGGATAACAGAGTACCTGGATATGGACTTTAAGACCTACAGATGTACTCTGCAGCTTGGAAAGACGACAGACACTCAGGACATCTGGGGCCAGATCATAGAAGAACGGCCAGCCGAGCAGGTGACCGAAGAAGCTGTGAGAAAGGCCTTTGCTCATTTCAGCGGCCTCATAGATCAGAAGCCTCCTATGTACAGCGCAGTGAGAGTAAACGGCCGCCGCCTTTATGAGTATGCCAGAGAAGGAAAAGAGATAGAAGTAAAGACCAGAAAAGTATTTATCAGACGTCTTGAAATATTATCTTTTGATAAAGAGGCAGAGACGGTCAGTTTTGAAGTAGAGTGCTCGAAGGGAACTTACATAAGGACTATATGTCAGGATGTGGGTATAGCTTTGGGGTGCGGAGCCGCCATGTCGTCTCTTGAGAGAACCGCCAGCGGCAGATTCGAGGCAAAAGACGCCGTCAATCTGGATCATCTGAGAGGTATGAGCAGAGAGCAGGCAGCCGGACTCATGGTAACTGCTGATTTTCCTCTGATTCATTTCGGACAGGTGACGGTGGACAGCCAGACAGCCAAAAACTTCACAGATGGCAAACACCTTTCGATGAAAGAGTGTATAGTGGAAAAAGAACCGGAATTCAGGGATAAATCTCCTGAGATATATATCAGGCCCGAATACAGACGAGCCTATAACGTTTACCGGAGACAGCCTCAGGGTAATATTTTTTTGGGAGTTGCGTTCTACAGCGATAAATACAAGAAGCTTGTGGCAGACAAGGTTTTCATGACAAACGCAGAAAGCCTTTCTTTATAGGCAAGTATAGGCAAGCCGCTTGCGCAGCTCCCGACAATCGAGTCTGACGGAGACTTCAATTCGATAAAGAGGTGAGAATGATGAAAGTATTTAATTCTTTAGATGAAATAACCGGCACAGAAAGCTGCGCCCTGGCTCTGGGTAATTTCGACGGAGTCCATAAGGGACATCAGGCTCTGATCGCAAAGGCCGTCAGGGCAGCAAAAAAACAAGGCATGAAGAGCGGAGTATTTACTTTTTCCAATCATCCCAAGGGACTTATGCCGGGGTGCAAAGAATTCAAGAATATAATCTACAGTGAAGAAAAAGAGGCTTTGATCGCCCAGCTGGGAGTGGATTATCTGTTCAATATAGAGTTTAACGAGGCGATAATGACCATGTCTCCGGACGATTTTATAGAAAAGCTACTGATGGATAAATTCAAAGCCCGGGAAGTATTCTGCGGATTCAACTACAGGTTCGGATTTAAAGCTGCCGGAAACGTGCCTTTTCTCAGGACGGAAGGAAAAAAACTTGGTTTTAAGGTCAACGTGATGGAGCCGGTGAGCGTGGACGGCGAAGTGGTAAGTTCAACTCTGATAAGAAGCCTCATAAAGTCCGGAGATGTAGACGAATGTCACAAATATCTCGGCAGAAATTATGACATAGGCGGCGAAGTAGTGGTGGGAAACCGCCTGGGAAAGAGCCTGGGATTTCCTACTTCCAACATAATGATAGACGAGAATATGGTGACTCCTCCTAACGGAGTATATATAACTTACTGTATTTACAACGGAAAAAAGTATCCCAGTGTGACCAACGTAGGGGTGAAGCCTACGGTGGGCATATATAAAAAGAATGTAGAGACTCATATATTCAACTTTAACAAGGAACTCTACGGAAAATATATTAAAGTGGAATTTCTCAAGATGACCAGAGACGAAGTTAAATTCAACGATATAGAACAGCTTTCCGCCCAGATCGCAAGAGACTGCGAGGAGGCGAAGGCATATCACGGTCTGTAAAAGACACTGACGTGACAAAGACCCGAAAAAAGTTTTCGGGTCTTTTGTTATAAACAGCTTGACTTTTTGCCCTGGGGGGGGGGTAGACTTATTTTGAATAAGTATATTTTTAACGATAAAGAGGAGGAAAAGATGGAGAGACAAGGTTTGATGAAGAAAAATCTTGCAGTCATTTTGGCCCTGGTAATGATCTTTACCATGTTTATTCCCGCAGCAACGGGAAGGGCATATGCGGCTCAGGACGCTGTCATCAGCATAGACGGCAAGAGTCTTAATGACGGAACCAACGACGTAGGAGGAGGCACTGCCGTTCTCAACAAGGCAGAGGGAACGCTGACTCTCAAAGATGTCAAATCGGAAAACGGCTTACTGATCGTCTGCCAGGAAAAAAAGTTTACTGTCACTGTTGAAGGCACGACTTCCATAGGAAGTAAAGACGCGCAGATAAGCGGAGCTGCGATCTGGTCTGATACGCCTGAACTTGCAATTATAATAGCTGAGGGCGCTTCACTTTCCGTATATGCCAACGATGCCAACGCCATTTATGCGTATAACGGAAATCTTGATATATCGGGAAAAGGAACTCTTACAGCTGATGTTACAGGCAAATACCCGGCTGTTTGCGCCGGTCTGGGTATTTCTATGAGCGGCGGCCTCTCTCTTTCTGTGGATTCGGAAAGAGCCGGAATCTTTTCAGAAAAGGGATATTTCAAGGCTGAAAACATCACCGGACAGATAAGATCAAATAACGTAGGTATCATGGCGCAGACATACTATGTAGTGAATCCCGACACTGACGATGAGGATTATGTAGACGTTCCGTCCTGGATAGAACTGACTGACAGCGATATCAGCATCTCGTCGGCTCACGGAGCAGGTCTTCACTGCGGAACAGGAGGAATTACAGTAAGCGATTCCACCTTGGACATCAAGACCAGCAGAGATATCGACAGCGATGAAGGATATGGCATGTATTCCGACGGTACAGTCACTATAAAAGGCGGTAAGACGGACGTCGCTGTTGACGGCGGAATAGGAATAGATGCGGATAGGTTGAATGTCGAGGGCGGAAAAGTAAAAATGGATACTGAAGACAATTCTCTCTACGGCTGGAAAGGAGTTTACATTTCCGGCGGAGAGATTGACGTTCATGCCGCGCTTTACAGCGCTATAGCCACTAACAACGGCAGACTGGAGATCACCGGAAAAGATACGAAGGTAAAAGCTGTGAGCGACAGCGCCGAATATGCCTCCGTGAGAGTAGTGAGAGCAGGCAATGACAGCGGAATCTTCTTGGACGCATACGTCACTGCCGTCAATACTGCGGGCAACAAGCCTTTTGAAGGAAAAGTAAAAGGAGAGGGTCCGTCTATAACCTTAGGAAGCAATTTCGAAGCTGACGGACTTGAGATCTATACAGATGGTTCAGGCACCTCTTACTTCATCAAAGCCGGAGAAACGGGAGATAATCCGGCTCAGGGAGAGGTACAGATCTGCAAACATGAATGGTCCGAGCCGGTATGGAACTGGAACGAAGACAAGTCAGAAGCTACGGTGACATTCACTTGCAAGATCAATGAAGCTCATACCGAAAGTATAGAAGCGCAGATAACCAGCAAGACTACCGACGCCACCTGCGGAGCTGACGGCAAAACAGTTTATACGGCTAAGGCCATCTTCGGCGGTGAAGAATATACAGATACAGAGGAAGTAGTGATTCCGGCCACAGGCAAGCACACGTATAAAGACGGAACGTGTGAGATCTGCGGAGCAAAGGATCCAAATTATCAGAAGCCGCAGAAGCCTTCACAGGAGCCTTCTCAGAATACGTCTGACGGAGATGAAGACAATATTCCTAAGACGGGAGATGAAAGCCTGCCGTATCTGTGGCTTGTCATCATGGCAGTCTCATTTGCAGCAACTGCAGGTATAAAGAAGAGATCGGAAAGATAACACTCATATCGAGCTATATAAAAGACCGCAGAAAAATTCTGCGGTCTTTTGAAAATACAGGCCAAAAGCCATTAAAAAGAGATAGACAAAAGCATTTGCATGTGTTATTATAAATTGTTGAAATAAGTACCTACTGCTTTGTCTGGCGACACTCCGGCGTTTTACAAGGCAGCAGGCGGATAAGAAGAGGAGATATAAAATGATTACTAAAGAAATGAAACAGCAGATCATCAAAGATTATCAGCTCAAAGAGGGCGACACAGGTTCCCCTGAGGTACAGATCGCCGTCCTGACTTACAGGATCAACGATCTGAACGAGCACCTGAAGGTTCACAAAAAGGATCACCACTCGAGAAGAGGACTTCTCAAGATGGTAGGACAGAGAAGAAACCTTCTTGCCTACCTTAAGGAGAAGGACCTGGAAAGATACAGAACACTTATCGCTCGTTTGGGACTGAGAAAATAAGCAAGCTGCATAAGAGTTTAATCTAAGCGGGGAGCCAGCTCCCCGCTTACTTTGTATCATTTGGTCATGGCTCCTGGCATTGATTTTTAGGTTTTTCGGATCGTCCAAAAGTCGGCGGGACAGGAAAATCAATGCGGCGAGCCATCGGTATGGTCTTCTCGGCTATCATGTCTGTGAGTTTTTATATCGGGACTTGACGGCCGCAAGGAGTAAGAGAAGTTAAAAGATATTATAAAATTAACAGGAGGTAGTTGTTAATTATGGCAAGATTTGAAGATTACAGAACGTTTAAAACCGCAGTGGGAGGCAGACTCCTGCAGCTTGAGATCGGCAAAGTCTGCGAGCAGGCCAACGGACAAGTCATGGTGAAATACGGAGATACGGTGGTCAATGTTACGGCCTGCGCGTCAAAGGAACCTAAGCCAGACATAGACTTTTTCCCGCTTTCAGTGGATTTTGAGGAGAGAATGTACTCCGTAGGAAAGATCCCCGGAGGTTTCATAAAGAGAGAAGGCAGGCCCAGCGAGCACGCCATACTCACATCGAGACTTATAGATAGACCTATACGTCCTCTTTTCCCTAAGGGATATTATAACGACGTAGTAGTGGTGGCTACGGTAATGTCAGTAGATCCGGACTGTTCCCCTGAAGTATGCGGAATGATAGGATCATCGGTAGCTCTGGCTACTTCCGATATTCCGTGGGACGGACCTACAGGTTCTGTCAAGGTAGGAAGAGTAGACGGACAGCTGGTGATAAACCCTACTCTGGAACAGAGAGAAGTCTCCGATATGGACATGACGGTATCCGGAACTAAGGACGCTATCATGATGGTAGAGGCCGGAGCCAACGAAGTGCCGGAGATGGAGATGCTGGACGCTATCCTCTTCGCCCACGAAGAGATCAAAAAGATCGTAGAATTTATAGAAGAAGTGGTCAGAGAAGTAGGCCGTCCTAAGCAGGATGTCACTTTATACAAACCGCTGGAAGAGATCGACCAGGCTGTCAGAGCTTACGCCGCGCCTAAGATGAGAGAAGCCATCCAGACTTCCGATAAGCTGGAAAGACTCGAAAATATGGACGCAGTAGAGCTGGAGACAAAAGAGCATTTTGCCGAAATCTATCCGGAAGGCTCTAAAGATATAGATTCCGTACTATACAACATAACCAAAGAGACGGTCAGAGCCATGATACTCGACGAGGGAATACGTCCCGACAACAGAAAGCACGAAGAGATCAGACCTATATGGTGTGAATCTTCTGTACTGCCGAGGACTCATGGAAGCGGACTCTTCAAGAGAGGGCAGACTCAGGTTCTCTCTGTATGCACACTGGCTCCTGCCAGCGAGTCCCAGACCATAGACGGAATCACAGAAGACACAGAAAAGAGATACATGCACCACTATAACTTCCCGGGATTCTCCGTAGGAGAGGCCAAGACTTCAAGAAGTCCGGGAAGAAGAGAAATCGGACACGGAGCCCTCGCAGAGAGAGCCCTGATACCGGTTCTTCCGAGCATAGAAGAATTCCCTTACGCCATAAGAGTGGTGTCGGAGGTATTGTCCTCCAACGGTTCCACGTCCATGGGTTCCACTTGTGGATCGTGCCTGGCTCTGATGGACGCAGGCGTTCCTATCAAGAAGCCTGTGGCAGGTATCGCCATGGGACTTATCGAGAGAGTTAAAGAAGACGGAACATCTGAATTCGCCATCCTTTCCGACATACAGGGAATGGAAGACTTCCTGGGCGACATGGACTTTAAGGTGACCGGTACCGACGAGGGCGTTACCGCCATCCAGATGGACATAAAGGTTCACGGACTGTCAAGAGACATCCTCGAAAAGGCTCTGAAGCAGGCCAAGGAAGGCAGAATGCACATAATGGGCAAGATGATGGAAGAGCTGAAAGCTCCTCGTCCTGACCTTTCCAAGTACGCTCCGAGAGCAATCACCATGAACATCGACCCTGATAAGGTGAGAATAGTCATCGGACCTGGAGGAAAGACCATCAACAGGATAGTAGACGAAACCGGCGTCAAGATAGACATCTCGGAGGATATCCCTGGTCTGGTAAGCATATACAGCGTAGATCAGGAAGGAGCAGAAGCTGCTCGCCGCGAAATAGAGCTTCTGACCAAAGAAGTGGAAGTAGGCGAAGTCTACGAAGGAACTGTAATGAGGATAATGAACTTCGGCGCATTCATCGAGGTTCTTCCGGGCAAGGAAGGCCTTCTGCACATTTCCAAGATGGCTAAGGGCAGAGTGGAAAAGGTGGAAGACGTGATGAATATAGGCGATAAGGTAGAAGTCAAGGTTGCCGAGATCGACAGCCAGAACAGAATAAACCTGCTGAGAACCAGCTTCCCCGACGAAAAATAAATAAAATGTCACAACCGGCCGGCCTTGCGCACAAGGCCGGTTTTTGTGTGGCAGAAAGGATGATTTGTTTTTATCCGTGAGGACCTACCCTCTGGCTCTACTCAAATTGCCCAGTTAATAAGGAGAGTGGGCAGGCCCACTCAAAGTCAGATTTTTGGTTAAACCGAGTGGGTGCTGGCCCACTCGAAACAGGGCTTTTCTTGAAAATGAGTGGGTGCCAGCCCACTCGAATAGAATGTTTTATACCTAACGAGTGGGTATACTCCCTTTGCAAAATTACATATAATGTTAAATAGTGAGGATAGAACGACTTTTTTCATCTTCTATCGACAATTCTAACCCCACTCGAAAGAACATTTATTTGAAAAACGAGTGGGTGTCAGCCCACTCGAAATAGGGCTTTTCTTGAAAATGAGTGGGTACCGACCCACTCGAAATGACAAGTTCATACGAAACGAGTGGAAATAAATTCATCAACATGAAACGTCAAAAAAGAATAGTCGACTGTCTTTCATAAAACCTTGCATAAAAGGTTGGGTTTACACCTTACTTTTAAAATTGCCCCATGCTTTTTGTGCCGAAATATGGTATAATGAACCCATCGATTGTGATTGCGGCGTTGCCGAACGGAGGGGCTCATTAAACTACCGCTGCCGCGCTTGTTACGGTGAAAAACAGCGCATGCTGTATTCTACAGAGAAAAGCATAAATTCTACAACAGAATTTGTTAAAATGGTTGTAGAATCACAATAATAAATCGAAATTTACAGCATATTCGCCTTTGTAACGTCATTCAGGCTGTTTTTCTTCCTAAAATGCTGTAGAATCAGTACAAAGGGCTAAGAAATCTGCGGCAGCAGAGCCAGCAATTTGCGGCAGCAGATCTAGCAATCTGCGGCGACTACCGAGGGCTACTGCCGAGCGGAAGGGTTCATTGAATCGCCGCTGCCGCAACCATGGTATAACAACCTCACGGCGTTGCCAAAATCAAAGCTCTCGACGCATAGGAGAAGATTGCATCATGATTCCCTTGCATTTCTCGCAAGAAATGCAAGGCGGCCTAACTCCGACCTCAGCGGCATAGCTGCCGCAATAATGATATAACAACTTAAAAGACATACTTAGCTGGCAGAAAGAGTGATAGAAATGAGAAGTTACCAAATAGGCGACGTCGTAGTGTTCGGCGCCGAGGGATTGTGCAGAATAGAAGATATAACCGAAAAAAAATTCGGTAAAGAAATCATACAATATTATGTACTGAAACAGCTCATGAGAGGGAACTCGGTCAACTACGTGCCCGTCAATAACGAAAAGAGCGTAAGCAAGATGAGACCCGTCCTTACTGAGGAGGAGATAACCCAGTTCATCCGTCAGATGCCTCCCCAGGAAGTTCCGTGGATCGAAAACAACAGGGAGAGACAGCAGGCGTTTAAGGAGATAATTCTCTACGGAGACAGCAGAGATCTCATAAGACTTGTAAGAAATCTTCATCTCAGGAGAGAGGAGCAAGTGGCGAAAGGAAAAAAGCTTTATGCTGCTGACGAACGTATATTTAAGGATGCGGAGAATATAGTCTTTGAGGAGATCTCTTACGCACTGAACATACCGAGAGACAGAGTACTGGATTATATAACGGAGACCGTTTCAGAACAGACTATATGATAAGCGTCGTGTATTCTTGCCCGGCAGCAAAAAATATTTCGAATTTCTTAAGTTAAACTTAAAATGACGATTAAGATATTGACAGTGTACTACATAATGTAGTACACTTTTTTCATATTTTAAGAAATGATGGAAAAGGGGTTAGTTATGCTTAGGCTAAAAAACGTATCGAAATTTTATTACAGCAACGGCATGATTGCCAGCGGATTTTCCAGGGTGAACCTCGAACTGGATATGGGTGAGTTCGTGGTAATCACAGGAGAATCAGGAAGCGGCAAATCGACGCTGCTCAACGTGCTTTCCGGCCTGGATACCTACGAAGAAGGGGAAATGTATATCGATGGTCAGGAGACCAGCCATTACAATGAAGCCGACTTTGAAGAATACAGGCGAAAGTATGTGGGAAATATCTTTCAGAATTTCAACCTGGTAAACAGCTATACTGTGTATCAGAATGTTGAATTGGCTCTCATGCTTAACGGCGAGACGGGCGCCGATATGAAAGAGAGGGTCCGCTCTATCATAGATAAAGTAGGGCTTACGGATTTTATCAATACCAAGTGTTCAAAATTATCAGGGGGACAGAAACAGAGAGTAGCTATAGCCAGAGCCTTGGCAAAGGAGACCCCCATAATCGTGGCCGACGAACCTACAGGTAATCTGGACAGCAAGGCCGCTGAAGATGTCATACGTCTGCTGGACGAGATAGCCAGGGATAAGCTGGTGATAATAGTTACTCATAACCTGGAGCAGGTGGAAAAATACGCCACCAGGCTCATAAAGATGCACGACGGAAAAATATTAGAAGATAAGACGGTGAAAAGACCGGATGAGGAACGGGAACATAAAGCCGGCGATTATGAGGACATAACCTTTGGGGGAAGGCTTAAACTCGGAGTGAGAAACGCTTTCAACATACCGGCGAAATTCATACTGATCTTCGCAGTATTTTTGTTTATATCTTTTGCTGTAGCAGGCACCTATTCATCCTTCCAGAAGACGGAGTATCAGGAGAGCCTCTTCGGCTACAATGAATTCTTTTCAGATACTTCTGACAGCAGGATCGTAATAAACAAGCCGGATAAGTCGGCCATAACAGAAGACGAATTCAAGGCGCTGGAGTCTATGGAAAATGTCAGAAGAGTCATAAAGGACGATACTCTTATAGATTACGTCACATCCATCTCGGATGAAGAGTACTGGTTCTATTTCTACGGCAACTTTGTCGAACTCAAGTACTTTGACGGTGAGCTGACAGCCGGAAGAATGCCGGAGAACCCTTATGAGATAATACTCGAGGGATCGCCTGACGACTATTATCTCGACCAGGGTCTGGAAGAGATACTGAATACAGACCTATATATAGATTCGTATGACTCTGACGGAGAACGCCAGATGGGCCAGCCGCTAAAGGTGGTGGGCGTATATATGAACGAAGAACTTTCCGGCGGCGATAATAACAGATTTTATGCCGGGGAGGAACTTTTGGGATATATGAGGCAGCAGGCGGCCGCAGACAATAACAATGTTAAATCGCTGTATCAGGGACAGTACTACATGTCGTCCGGAGAGGGAACGGATTTCCGCATAGTTCCCAATGCCAACGTTCCCAGCGGCGAAGCTTTTGTGAGCAGCCGGCTCAATGAGACCGCCGATGATGGAAATTGTATAGGCAAGCAGATCGTCATAAGTACCGAGAGCATATATGGCAGCGATTCCATGACGGTCAAGATAAGCAAGACTTACAGCAAGAGCAACCTTGAGAAGCTTACCGGCGTAACATATAAAGATTCTCAGAGCGGAGAAGTCTATGTAAACGAAGAAGATTATAACAGGCTTATAAATAAAGGCATATTCCAGAGCTCCGTATATGTGGACGACGTTAAGGGTCTGGATACGGTTATCGAAGATCTCGAGGGAATGGGCTTTAACACTTTGGCAATGAGAGACGCCCGCGCTGCTGACGGGGCAGATATAGTACAGATCGTGTCTATGATGAAAACCTTCATGCTGGCGGTGCTCATAATAGCTCTGTTCTTTATATCGTATTTCATCATCAGGATAGTTCTTAAATCCAGAAATGCTTATTATACCACGCTGAGGACCCTGGGAGCTTCCAGGAGAATATCCAAACAGCTGCTGGATATAGAGCTTTTCGTTACGGCAACTCTGGCCTACGCTGTCTTCATGGCAGTAATGCTGCTGGTATATGCCGGCGTAATCACACAGACTTTTGCGGTAGATCTGGCCGGGTATCTCGAACCTGCAAACTATGTGATAATGTACCTGATCATCATCGCTATGTCCTATATGATCTCGCAGAGATTCGCCAGAAAACTGTTCAAGGATTCAGTGATGAATACGTACAGAGAGGAGGTATAGGGGATGATCAAGCTGAGAGGAGTAAATAAATACTTCAATAAGGGAAAGAAAAATGAGATTCATGTCATAAATGATACTACCCTAAATCTGGGCACAAAGGGACTGGTGGCGCTTTTAGGACCTTCCGGCTGCGGAAAGACTACCATGCTCAACGCAATAGGAGGTCTTGATAAAGTAAACGGAGGAGATATCTTCGTAGACGGAGTGAAGATAACCGGCAGGAGCACGTCAAAAGTAGACGAGATAAGAAATCTCAATATAGGATATATATTTCAGGACTATAAGCTGGTAGACAACATGACGGTATATGAAAACGTGGCTATGGTTCTGAGAATGATAGGCATCAGAGATGAGGAAGAGATCAGAAAAAGGATAGAATACATTCTTCAGACACTGGGAATATACCGCTACAGGAACAGGATGGCCGACATGCTCTCGGGAGGAGAAAGACAGCGGGTAGGCATAGCCAGAGCCATAGCTAAGAATCCCAAGATAATCATCGCCGACGAACCTACAGGAAATCTGGACAGCGCCAACACCATAGAAATAATGAATATCATCAAGGCTATTTCCAGAGACCGCCTGGTAGTGCTGGTTACACACGAAGTGGAGCTTGCCAGGTTCTACGCCTCCAGAATCATAGAACTCAAAGACGGAAAAGTAGAGGCGGATTACGAGAACAAGACTGATGATAATCTGGACTACAGGCTTGACAATAAGTTTTATCTCAGGGATTTTGAAAAGCAGGAGTCTCTCAGGGACGGCGACGTCAGCGTCAACTTCTACGGAGGAGCGGATGACGATCTGAACATAGACATCGTCATAAAAAACGGAAACATCTATATCAAATCCAAAGAAGACCGGCGCATAGAGGTCATAGACTCCAATTCTGCCATAGAATTCGTAGACGATCATTATAAGGAAATAGATAAGAGCCTGTATGAAGAATATGACTTTGACTTCGATAAGGTGGTGGACTCCGAAATAAAGGAAAAATACAGTTCTATCATAGGCTTTTTACCATCTTTGGCCAGAGGATTCAAAAAGATAGTAAATTATCCTCTGATAAAAAAATTGCTTTTCGCAGGTTTTCTGCTGGCAGGAGTATTTATAACCTATTCCCTGAGCAGCATATATGCCAGCTTGGACGTCAAGGACGAAGACTTCATAAGCAGCAATAAGGACTATCTGACGGTGGAGATCCCTAAGATAAGCACAGAAAAATATCTGGAATACGAGAATATGGATTCTGTGGCATATATGTTTCCGAAGTCTGCAAATATAAATATGAAATTCAAGATGGATTTCTACTATCAGACGTCTTATGCTCAGAGTGTGATGACAGGTTCTCTGACCGATAAGAATACTATAGGAGAGTCCGATCTGATTTCCGGAAGGCTGCCGGAGAATCCGCAGGAGATAGCAGTAGATAAGCTTACTCTTACGAGACTGTTAAATCAGCCTACCCTTAAACAAGTGGGAATCAGCGACATTCAGCAGATGCTGGGTAAAAAGCTGTCCATGGATTCTATGAAGGATTTTGAGATAGTCGGCATAACTGACAAAAATCAGCCTCTGATATATGCAGATCCTTCGATGTTTATCCCTATGATATACAACAGCGCAGATCAGGAAACGTATGACGACACGGCTGACGGTGATAAAACTGCGAAGATCATATATGATTATCAGACCTACGACGCGGAATATACGGTCAAAAAAGGACGGCTTCCCGAGAATGATTATGAAACTATAGTCCCTCTGAGCATGTCTGAACAGATGCCTCTGAACAAAGAGATCGACGTTAAAGTAAACGACAGGAAATTAAAAGTCGTGGGATATTATGAGAGCCCTGAAAATGTACAGAGCTACCTTGTGAATCAGAATACCATAAAGTATCTGATGATCGCAGAGGCCGGAGGTTTCAGCGTGGCTCCTGCAGATCGAGATTCGGCTGTGGAAGCTCTGAGAAGTCAGAACATAAACGTCAGGGGTTCCTACGATGCAGAGCGGGAAACATATCTCAGCGACAGAAGTGATAACACCAAAAGCACCATAATACTGGGGATCATAATGCTGGCTATTTCACTTATAGAGATACTTCTCATGACCAGATCTTCCTTCCTTTCGAGAATAAAAGAGATAGGAATATACAGGGCTATAGGTGTAAAGAAAACTGATATATATAAGATGTTCCTGGGCGAGATAGTCGCTATAACTACTGTCAGCAGCGTGGTGGGCATAGGAATAATGTCCTATATACTCTACAAACTGTGCAGGATAAGTTATCTGGCCTCTATGTTCGCTCTGAATCCGGCGGTGATACTCGGGGCTGTGGCTATAGTATACGTGTTCAATTCCCTGGTGGGACTGATACCTGTGTTCAGCACCATGAGAAAGACTCCGGCAGCTATACTTGCCAGACATGATGTGGATTGATTATGAAGAAAAACCTTAAAGATTACGAATTAAATGAACTGAAGACTATTCTTGGGAATATGGGAGAGGCCAGTTACAGAGCCGGGCAGATATTTGCCTGGCTCTACAAGGGAGCGGAATCCTTCGAGGAGATGAAAAATATTCCTATGGCGTTGAGAGAGAGAATAGGGGAAGAGTACTCCACGGGAGCGCTCCACCCGTCCTTAGTTCAAGTCTCAAAGATCGACGGGACCAGAAAGTATCTGTTTGAACTTGAGGACGGCAACGCTATAGAAAGCGTATTCATGAAATACAAATACGGAAATACCATATGCATTTCTTCTCAGGCTGGATGCCGGATGGGGTGCAGGTTTTGCGCTTCTACTCTGGACGGACTTTGCAGAGATCTCACTCCGGGGGAGATGTCCGAGCAGCTTTTGGCAGTTCAGAGAGATACGGCAGAGAGAATAACCCATATCGTGATAATGGGAAGCGGAGAGCCCTTCGACAATTACGAAAACGTATCGACCTTTTTAAGAATAGCAGGTGATCCGGCAGGACTGGGACTTAGCATGAGAAATATAACTGTCTCCACCTGCGGTATAATACCGGGAATTGAGAGATTCACCGAGGATTTTCCTCAGGTAAACCTGGCAATTTCTCTTCATGCGCCTACGGATGAGGCCAGAAGCGCCATCATGCCGGTCAATAAAAAATATCCGCTGGCAAAGCTCATAGAGGCTTGCCGCAGATACACCGATAAGACGTCCAGGCGTATCACCTTTGAATATACCCTGGTACGCGGTTCAAACGACGGAGAAGAACATGCGGAGCTTCTGGCGGACCTTCTCAGGGGAATGCTCTGTCACGTCAATCTGATTCCTCTCAATAAGGTGAAAGAGACGGGACTTGAAACTACTACGAGAAAACGGGCGGAAAATTTTCTGGCTATTCTTAAAAAGCGCAGGATACCTGCTACAATCAGACGCGAATTAGGCGACGATATAGACGGAGCCTGCGGCCAGCTGCGGCTTAAAATCAAAGACAAATGACCTGAAATTTTTCTTTTCCGCCTTGTCTCATTTACCACTTGAAAATATAAGGTCAGTATTGTATAATGAAAAAAATAACAGACAGAAAGTCAGGCAAAATTTATTTAGGAGGCGGTTACCATGGTTAAATTATTAGTGGGACATAAAGGTAGCGGCAAGACAAAACAGATGATCGATCTTGCCAATGATCAGATAGAGACCAGCAAAGGAAGCGTTATTTTCATAAATAAGAATCACAGGCTTATGTATGATCTCAAATATAGAATAAGAGTTATATGTATGGAAGATTTTGAACATATCACCAACTGTGACGAATATATCGGTTTCCTTTACGGCATAATAAGTTTGGATCACGATATAGAGACTGTATACATAGACAGCATTTTAAAGCACGCTGACTTTTCGCTGGGAGACCTGCCTGAGTTCATAGACAGACTTAAAAAGATCTCTAAGAACTACGGCATGGATTTCGTCGTAAGCTTAAGCGCTGAAAAGGAAGAGATGATCGGCGTGGACTTTGAAGGATGCGAGATCCTAAACTGATAAATTTGCTTTGACGATATACATGAGGCGATGGGCTATTACCGTCGCCTTTGTTTATTGTCAGGATGAAGGCCGTAAGAAATATATGGCCATATAGATTAAAGGAAAAGAGAGGAAAAGGTGTTGATCAACGTTCGGGACATAGAAGAAAAACTGAAAAAGAGACCTGTAGGCACTGTAGACTGGTATAAATTCTTCAGCGTCACCATACCATTGATAGAGACGGAAGAAGGTCTGTCTATGGTTTTTGAAGTAAGAGCCGCAGGGCTTAAGACGCAGCCGGGAGACATATGTTTTCCGGGCGGGCGTATGGAAGAGGGAGAGACTGCCCTCCAGTGCGCGCTGAGAGAGCTGAAAGAAGAGACCGGCATATCTCCGTCAGATTTAAGAGTCCTGGGGCAATTCGATACGCTCCACGAGTTCTCGGGACACACTTTATATACTTTTGCAGTGTCGCTGGCGCCTCAGGCTCTGCAAAAAGCGAGACTGAACCAAGAAGAAGTGGCAGAATTGTTCACTGTTCCCCTGAAGTTCTTCAGGGAAAATACAGCCGAGATATACGACATAGACGTAGTATCCGACGTATCGGATTTTCCTTATGATAAGACGGGAATATCGCCTGATTACAAGTGGCGGAAGGGGAAGAACCTTCTGCCTCTGTACAGATATGAAGATAAGATTATCTGGGGTATTACTGCAAGAATAGTGAAATGGTTTATAGAGCAAATTATGACTTGACAATTTGCTCCGTAGACTTATAATAAAGATGAGGCCAAGTGTCGTAAACATTCAGCGGAAAAGTTAAAAATGATTCCGCTTGAGGTGTACAAGGAGAAAGACACGAGGAGAACAATGCTTTGTGTCGCTTATATGCCGCAGCGGGGTTTGCTGCGGCTTTTTTCGTACTCAAATCTGTATTTGCACTATGGAAATTATGTTATACGACGTGGCGAAGGAGGTATTAGTATGAGTTCTAAAACAGGAACGACCGCAGAAGTCGTAAGAAAAATTCTTTCACTTTTGCCGGGTAGCGACTGCAAGGGCTTAGGCGGATGCGGCAGAAAAACCTGCCTGGATTGCGCCGAGGCCATAGCGGACGGCGAAAGCGTCGCCTTGTGTCCTGCCTGTGATCAGGACAGAGTAGACGCTATAGCAGAGGCTCTTGGTACAGAGACAGAAAAGGCCAGGGATCAGGTGGCTTTTGTCTTCTGCAGCGGAAGCGCCGCCGGCAAAGAGAGAGCCGGACAGTATAAGTCATGCGAAGAAGCAGTCGAAAAAGGCTTTAAAAGAGGCGAATGTAAGGATGGCTGCGTAGGAGTGGGATCTTGCGTAGACTCCTGCGAATTCGGCGCTATGAGCCTTGAGGACGGCAGAATAGTGATCGATAAGGACAAATGCACCGGCTGCGGCGCCTGCGCAAATAAGGCGGTATGCCCGCAGACCATAATACGTATGGTTCCCAGAGAGGCTACGAATTTCATTCCGTGTTCGTCTACAGAAGAAGATGATGAGCTTACCAGGAGGATATGCGGTCACGGATGTATTTCATGCGGCGAATGTGAAAGAGCATGTCCTGAGGGCGCCGTATCAATAGTAAACAATCACGCGGTGATAGACTACGATAAATGCGCAGGATGCGTGGCCTGTACTGTAAAGTGCAGAAAGAAGATAATAGTCGATACGCTTCACGATCTTACCAAAGTAAAAGAAAAGGTCGCTTTTGTAAAATGCAGCGGCGGATATAAAGCTTCGGAAGTATACAAGAAGATGGGACTGACTTCCTGCGAGGAGGCTATAGAAAAGATCAGCCCTAAAGATCACGAGCTATGCACCACAGGCTGCTGCGGCCTTGGAAGCTGTACAAAAGTCTGCAGGTATGACGCTATTCACGTAGTCAACGGAACTGCTGTAGTAGATCCGGAAAAATGCGTGGGCTGCAAAGACTGTACATATGCCTGCCCTAAGCACATCATCACGATAGTTCCTTACACAGGACAGAAGCAAGTTCCGTGCAGTTCCACAGCCGATTATGAGGATAAGGCAAAGGTCTGCTGGTCGTCCTGCATCGCCTGTGAAGACTGCGTAAATAACTGCCCTAACGGGGCTATATATATGGAAGACAAACATGCGGTTATCGATCACGAATTGTGCGAAAACTGCAACGTATGTCAATACGTATGTTCAAGAAGAATCATAAAGGAGATGGAAGTGCCGGAATACACTTATCTCCAGAGAGAAGCTCTTGGCATCAGGAAAGGAGAGTGATTACGGTGAGAAAATTAAAGACAATGGACGGAAACACAGCGGCCGCTCACGTTGCGTATGCATTCTCTGAAGTTGCGGCGATCTATCCGATCACCCCATCTTCACCTATGGCAGAGAGCATGGACGAATGGGTTTCACAAGACAGAACCAATATATTCGGAGAAAAGGTGAGGATCGTCGAGATGCAGTCGGAGGGAGGCGCTGCCGGAGCCGTTCACGGCGCTATAACGGCAGGTTCGTATACTTCCACATTCACAGCTTCTCAGGGTCTTTTGCTGATGATTCCGAATATGTATAAACTGGCGGGAGAACAGACTCCTACAGTATTTCACGTAGCGGCGAGAGCTCTGGCAACACATGCCCTGTCCATCTTCGGAGATCATTCCGATGTGATGGGATGCCGCCAGACGGGTTTTGCCATGCTGGCGTCAAACAGCGTGCAGCAGGTAATGGACTTAGCAGCAGTAGCTCACCTTGCTACTATAGCGGGAAGACTGCCGATGCTTCATTTCTTCGACGGATTCAGAACTTCCCATGAGAATCAGAAGATAGAAGTGTGGGATTACGATGAACTTAAGAGCATGGTCGACTGGGACGCAGTAAGGGCTTTCAAGGACAGAGCTCTCAACCCTAACCATCCTCACAGCATGGGATCGGCCGAACAGCCCGAGACCTTTTTCCAGCACAGGGAAGCCTGCAATCCTGCTTATCTGGCTACTGCCGACATCGTCGCTCAATACATGGACAAAGTGAACGCCAAGATAGGAACCGATTACAAACCGTTCAATTATTACGGCGATCCGGAAGCTACAGAGATCATCATCGCCATGGGTTCGGTCTGCGACGCGGCCGAAGAGGTCATAGATTATCTGAGGAAAAAAGGGAAAAAAGTGGGCATAGTCGAAGTACATCTCTACAGACCGTTTTCTCAGAAATACCTGCTAAACGTCATACCTGAGACTGTAAAGAAGATCGCCGTATTAGACAGGACCAAGGAACCGGGAGGAGTAGGCGAGCCTCTGTTCCTGGACGTCGTTTCGGCTCTCCGCGGAAGCAAGTTTAACGACGCCCTCATAGTGGGAGGACGCTATGGACTGGGTTCCAAAGACACTCAGCCGGGAGATGTTCTGGCCGTTTATGAAAATCTCTGGAGTGACGAGCCTAAAAAAGAATTCACCATTTCTATAAACGACGATGTAACGCATCTGTCCCTTGCTCCGTCGGAATATCCGGACGTATCGCCTGCTGGAACTAAGGCGTGTAAGTTCTGGGGACTGGGCGCAGACGGAACGGTAGGCGCCAACAAGAACAGCGTAAAGATAATAGGAGACCATACCGATAAGAAAGTACAGGCATACTTCCAGTATGATTCCAAGAAATCGGGCGGTATAACCATATCTCACCTGCGTTTTGGCGATGAACCTATCAAGTCCAGCTACTATGTGAATCAGGCCGATTTCGTAGCGTGTCACAATGCCGCTTATATTTATAAGTATGAGATGGTAGAGGATGTAAAGCCGGGCGGATTCTTCCTGCTCAACTGCGTATGGAATGATGAAGAATTGGAAGAGCACCTTCCTGCGAAAATGAAGAGATACATAGCGGAGAACGATGTACAGTTCTATACCTGCGACGCGGTGGATATAGCCAAGAAGATCGGCTTAGGCGCCAGAAGAACCAATTCCGTGCTGCAGGCGGCCTTCTTCAAGCTGGCCGATATAATCCCTATCGACGACGCTGTCACATATATGAAGGAAGCCATTAAAAAGACTTACGGCAAAAAGGGCGAGAAAGTAGTAAACATGAATCTGGCCGCCGTGGACGCCGGAATCTCCCATGTACACAAGGTAGAAGTTCCGGAAAGCTGGAAAACGGCAGAGGAAGACAGCAAACCTCAGGAGATGGTAGGACGCGACAAGCTCCATACGGAATATCTGAACAAGGTTCTGATTCCAACCAATACCATGGCCGGAGACAAAGTTCCCGTATCTACTTTCCTTGATACTGCCAACGGTATGGTACCTGCAGGCACCGCAGCTTACGAGAAACGCGGCATAGCTGCCGACGTGCCTAGATGGAACATGGCTAACTGCATGCAGTGCAACTGGTGCTCTTATGTATGCCCTCACGGCGTCATAAGGCCTTTCGTAATGGATGAGAGAGAAGCGGAGCCTGTTAAGGATACCGTCCTTCCGATGAAGGGTGAAAAAGATAAATACTTTGCCATCGCCATCTCTGCTCTGGACTGCACCGGCTGTGGATCTTGCGCAGACGTGTGTCCGGCCAGAAAGAAAGCTTTAGAAATGCAGCCTGTAGATGACGAGTATGTAGATCAGCAGCAGAAGAGATTCGATTACATGTTCAACCAGGTTACAGAGAAGGAGACTCAGTTCAAGGACGACAGCGTAAAGGGCTCACAGTTCAAACAGCCTCTCATGGAATTCTCAGGAGCCTGCCCGGGCTGCGGAGAGTCGCCTTACGCTAAGCTGGTGACTCAGCTCTTCGGAGACAGGATGTTCATAGCCAACGCTACTGGATGTTCTTCGATCTGGGGATGTTCTGCTCCAAGTTCGCCTTATACGGTGAATAAAGAGGGAAAAGGACCTGCTTGGGCCAACTCGCTGTTTGAGGATAATGCTGAATTCGGACTTGGCATGGCAATTTCTGTACAGGCGCGCAGAAAAGAACTGAAATCCGCTGTAGAGAGGATCGCAGATCTGGTGGGTATTCCGGCGAAAGCATGGCTTGCCACCATGGACGAAGCCAAGACTTCCGGAAGGACAGGAGAAGCCCTGGCAGAAGCGTGCAAAGCTTTCGCAGATGAAAACGAAGACGCAAAATATGTGGTCGAAAACAAAGATATGCTGGCTAAGCCGTCCATGTGGATATTCGGAGGCGACGGCTGGGCATATGATATAGGTTACGGAGGACTGGACCATGTATTGGCTTCGGGCGAGAACGTAAATGTCATGGTATTCGACACAGAGGTATATTCCAATACGGGAGGACAGTCATCCAAGGCTACGCCTTTAGGCGCCGTCGCCAAGTTTGCTTCCTCCGGAAAAGCGGTGAAGAAAAAGGATCTGGCTCAGATAGCTATGGCCTACGGATATGTATACGTAGCTCAGATAGCTATGGGGGCGAATCCTGCCCACACTCTCAAAGCTATAAGAGAGGCTGAGAGTTATGACGGACCGTCTCTGATCATAGCTTACGCTCCTTGCATCAATCACGGTGTAAAGGCAGGCATGAACAAGTCGATGGCTGAAATGAAACATGCGGTGCTCTCCGGATACTGGAACCTTCTCAGATATAATCCGCAGCTTGCAAAAGAAGGCAAGAATCCTCTGTCCATAGACAGCGGAGAGCCTACTGAAAACTACAGAGACTTTATCATGGGCGAAGTGAGATACAACTCCCTTGAACTTAAATTCCCTGACAGAGCAGAGAAGCTCTTTGAAGAAGCCGAAGAGCTGTCTAAGGAAAGATACGAGACACTGCTCAGCCGCAAGAAGAGCATGGATAATTAAAGAGGGAGGACGATGGCTATGAAAAGATTTGAAGTTACTTACAAAAGAAGGCTGAATTCCAACATGGTATGGCTCAAGATCTACGCTCCTCTGGTAGCAAGAAAAGCCAGACCCGGTCAGTTCATCATCCTTCGTACTGACGAATATGGTGAGAGAATCCCTCTCACCATGGCCGGACATGACTCGGAAGCCGGTACTATAGATCTCATATATGCGGCAGTGGGCAGAACCACCATGCTGATGGATCAGCTAGAAGTAGGCGACTGTTTCGCCGACATAGTAGGACCTCTCGGAAAACCTACTCACATGGAAGGTCTGAAAAAAGTATGCGTAGTGGGAGGCGGCACGGGAAATGCGCTGGCCTACCCTCTGGCAACAGGCATGAAGAAAGCCGGAGTAGAAGTGGATATGATAGAAGGCTTTAAGACTAAGGAGCTGGTTATTCTGGAAGACGAATTCAGAGCCGGAGTAGATAATCTCTACGTGGTGACTGACGATGGCTCTTACGGCGAGAAAGCCTTTACTACCGATAAACTCAGACAGCTCATAGAAGCCGGAAACGAGTATGACGAAATAGTTGCCGTAGGACCTCCTATGATGATGAAATTCGTATGTCAGATAGCTCAGGAACATAATATAAGGTCTATAGCTTCCCTTACCGCATATATGATAGACGGAACGGGAATGTGCGGAGGATGCCGCTGTAATATCGGCGGCGAAGATAAATTCGTCTGCGTAGACGGACCTGAATTTGACGGTTCGCTGGTGGACTGGGATGAGCTCATAAAGAGGAGCAATTACTACAAAGATCAAGAAGCAGAAGACAGAGGCCACATATGCCGCTTGACGGGAGGTGTTCGTTACCATGATTAACTTAGTGAGAGAAAAAAATCCTATGCCGGAACAGGCCCCTGATGTACGGAATAAAAACTTCTTGGAAGTGGCCGTGGGATATACTGAAGAGATGGCCGTAAACGAAGCCATGAGATGTCTCAAGTGCAGAAAAAAGCCTTGCATGTCCGGATGCCCCGTAATGGTAAAGATACCTGATTTTATAGCCAAAGTGGCCGAAGGCGAATTCGAAGAGGCATATCAGATAATCAGCCAGACCAGTTCTCTTCCGGCCATCTGCGGACGCGTATGTCCTCAGGAGACTCAGTGCGAGGGAAAGTGCGTTCACGGTAAAAAGGGAGAACCTGTAGCCATAGGACGTCTCGAGAGGTTTGTAGCCGACTGGCATGCCGCTAATTACGGCGATGAGGAGATCAAACCTGCCAAGAGCAACGGACATAAGGTAGCCATAATAGGGGCTGGCCCTGCCGGCCTTGCCTGTGCGGGAGACTTGGTGAACAAAGGATATGACGTGACTGTATTTGAGAGTCTTCATAAGACAGGAGGCGTTCTGGTATACGGCATACCTCAGTTCCGACTTCCAAAGGAGATCGTGGCCGCTGAAGTCGCCGGACTCGAGGCAAAAGGCGTCAAATTCGTTACGGACGCCATAGTCGGCAGAGCCATAACTGTGGATGAATTGATGAAGGAAGAGGGCTTTGAGTCGGTGTTCATCGGCACCGGCGCAGGTCTGCCTGCATTCATGAATATTCCTGGAGAAAATCTTCTGGGCGTGTGTTCGGCCAACGAGTACCTCACCAGAATAAATCTCATGAAAGCTTATCTGCCGGAGTATGATACGCCTATACAGAGCGCAAGAAATATTGCGGTGGTAGGCGGAGGAAATGTGGCTATGGACGCGGCCAGATGCGCTAAACGCATGGGGGCCGAGAACGTATACATAATTTACCGCCGTTCCGCAGAAGAAATCCCTGCCAGGGCCGAAGAGATTCATCACGCCGTAGAAGAGGGCATCGATTTCAGATATCTGACTAATCCTGTAGCGGTGAAGGGAACGGAGGACGGCCACGTATGCGGTATCGAATGTGTAAAGATGCAGCTGGGCGAGCCGGATGCCTCCGGAAGAAGAAGACCTGTAGAGGTGAAAGATTCCAACTTTGTTCTCGATGTTGATTGCGTCATAATGGCTATAGGAACGAAACTGAACACCCTGATTCTCGATACCACAGAAAATCTTCAGGCTAACAGCAGAGGCGGCATCGGAACCGATGAGGCAGCTGCTACTAACCGTGAAGGCGTATTTGCGGGAGGAGACGCAGTTACGGGAGCCGCTACTGTCATCAAGGCTATGGGCGCCGGAAAGGTGGCTGCAGCCGGAATCGACGAGTATTTAAACAGAGTATAAGAAAATTTTTCATTTCACATTTTTTTAACTACAAAACAGCGCGGCTGCAGTCGGGCTGTTTTGTAGTTAGAAGGCAGAAACATTAAAACAACAAGGTATAGAATATCGAGACATCATGCTTGACAAAATTGCCTGGGGGGGGGGTATACTAAAAATAAAATAATATGATAAATGGAGGAATACAAGATGAAAAAGTTGCTTGTATGCTTGATGTGTATAACCATGATTTTAGCGCTCATGCCTGTCATGGCCTATGCAGCGTCAAATGAGGCGATAGTGCTTGATTCTGAGGGAAAAGTATTGAGAGAGTACGAGAAGCTAAGCGACGCACTTGGAAAAGAGAACGAAGGCTTAACCGTGCAGCTTACGGCAGATGTCACCAGCAAGGGATACCTCAGTATTTCAAAGTCCATGACTCTCGACCTGAACGGACATAGCATCACCAACGATACGAGAGCTTACGCGCTTCGCGTATATAAGGCTAAGAGTGATTCTCAGGCGCCTAAAGTTACAATTAAAGACAGCGCAGGCGGCGGAAAAATTATAAACGGCAGTGAGAAAGCAGGTTACAGAGGACTTGCAATTTCAGGCGACGGAACAGTTGTGACTTTAACATCAGGCGTAACGGTAACGGGAGATTACGCGGCTGACGTTCAAAACGGCGGAAAACTGGTAATTGAAGACGCAGCCGTCCAAGGAGTTACCGTAGGAGTTGCAGTATGGGGCCACGAAGCAGATGAGACCGGCATAAGCACTCTTGAAATTAAAGGCGGAACGGTTACCGGCGCAAATTACGGAATAGCCGGAAACGGTAATGTCACAGAGTATGCGGAAACATCCATAATTGTTTCGGGCGGTACTGTCAAGGCGACAAAAACTGACGACAGCACCGGAATCTTTCACCCTCAAGACGGAAACCTGCTGGTAACCGGCGGAGAAATTTCAGGCGTAACAGGAATTGAGATGCGCGGGGGAGATATGGAGGTTACCGGAGGAACTGTTAGAGGCGGCAGCGGAGAACCTACCTTTACCGCTAACGGAAGCGGAAGCACATCTAAGAATGTCGCAATAGCTATTTCGCAGCATGCCACAAAATTACCCGTCAACGTTTCTGTGAGCGGAGGAGATATTTCCGGAGCAGGCGCTTTGATTGCTGACGGTATTCAAAACGGAGAGGCCGAAAATGTAGGAGTAAGCATTTCGGGAGGCGCTTTTTTAGGTCAGGTAAAAGTCTCAAATAACGGAGGAGATATAAGCGTCATAGGAGGCGCCTTTACCGCTCTTGATAGGGACTCGGTAAAGATTGAGGCAGATGCGTCGGCGACATTCATCGCTGAAGGAGATTCTTACGACGTTATAGGAAGCCAATATATCAATGCAGTTATGGCAGAATTGAAAAATAGCCTTACGCCTGATGAACTTGTTGCCGTTAAAGTAGAAATAAATGCAGCGGATGAAGGCGTAAAATTTGTCGTACCTGATGGGCTGGAAGTAAAGAACATGACCGATTCTGAGATAACAGTCAACGATTCACCTCTCGCTTCCGGTGATACTACCGCAGATACTTCCATAGAAAAAGATCCCGCAGATACTGAAAAGGGTGATGATGAAACAAACGGTGCGACTTCAGATGATGTTAAACAGACTGATGTTCAAAAGACCGGCGATGAGAACGATATGTTCTTGTGGCTTGCAGTGATGGCGCTCATGGCCTGCGCCGGAGCAGCTCTCAGGAAAAAAGAAGAATAGAATATCGTAAATAATCAAAAGAGCATATCAAAACAGATCTTGTATATGCTCTTTTTTATTGTATCTTGAAAAAATATAAAATTGCAGATAAAAATCCTTGACAAGGGAAAGATAAAAGTGTAAACTTAAAATGAGTTAGTTAAGGCTAACCGATTTTTTAAAGAAATGGTTAGTATAAACTAACCAGAAAACGGAGAAAGATAATGTCAGAAGAATTAGTAATAAGACATTGTGCGCCTACCCTTGCGGGCATGAAGACGGGAAGCATGTTTTCCTGTATGTTTGAGACTAAAGATGAGATGAGAGATACCATAAGAAGACTCAACCGCATTTTTTCCAAGAGAGGTATAAGGACTCTTCCTCTGAGGAATAAGGACAACAGGTTTCTCATATACGTGTTTCGACCGGAAGACCTGAAAAGAGATCTGGAAAACGGTCAGGTGTGCGATCTGCTTGAAAAGAGAGGATATTGCTGCAAAACGCCGCAGAAATGTATAGCTCAGCTTATTAAAAGAATAAACGAATCACCGGACTTTCCTCACGAAGTGGGATGCTTCTTGGGTTTCCCTCCCGAAGATGTTTGCGGCTTTATAAACAATGAGGCCAGAGACTGCAAATGCGTCGGATACTGGAAGGTCTACGGCGATGAGGAAAAAGCCAGAAAACTTTTTGACAGATACAGAAAATGTACAAAGGTATACTGTGAATGTTTTGAAAAAGGATATTCTCTGGAGAAACTCACAGTAGTAAAAAAGAGTGCAAACTAAGTTCACATATAGGCTATAATAGCCTCCAATTAGCCAAAATTTCTTAATAGCCATGAAAAGGCCGGCGACTTCATACACCGCCGGTTTTTTCGTGGTCAGACGGCTTACTGAATTGCAAGTCCGGCGGTTTCGGTAAACATTGACAAAAATACAGAAAGAAGGTAAACTAAATATCGAATAAGCAACATCTCGGAAGCCGGTGCGAATCCGGCGCTGTGTCTCAGCAACCGTGAAATCAACGAAAAGACAAGTCTATGGTTTTAAAAAAGACCGGAGACATACGCCACTTAAGAGTACTCGCCGAATTTAAGAGCCTCTTTGGGAAGGCGTCTTACAAGTAGGTTATAAAGATCAAGTCGGTAGACCTGTTGCAATCATTACTTTAAGTTTTCTGAGGTGAGACTTAAAAAGTGTTTTGCTTTTTTGGACACCTCTATGCAGGTGTTTTTTTAATGAAAGAATATTTTTTTCAGCTGGCGTGCGCCGTTTGTATAGGAATAATTTTAGACTGCCTCTTGGGCGACCCGAGAAATTTTCCTCATTCTGTAAATCTCATAGGAAACAGTATCAGAAAGGCAGAGAAGTTCATACGCCGTCATATGCCCGTGACTCCGAAGGCAGAGAGACTGGGCGGACTCATACTGGCGGCGGCCATATGCCTTATTTCCGCAGTCATACCTCTGACTATTTTGGCGGTCTGCTATCTGATAGACCCGCTTCTCTACATAGTCGCTCAGGGGCTTATGATCTGGCAGATAATAGCCGCCAAGTCTCTTATGAGAGAGAGCAAAAAAGTTTACGATGCTCTTAGACAGGGAGATTTGCCGGTAGCGAGATACGCCCTTTCCATGATAGTGGGGCGAGATACAAAGGAGCTGACGGAAGAGGGCGTTATCAAGGCGGCGGTGGAGACCGTGGCAGAAAATACGTCCGACGGCGTGACTGCGCCTATGATGTACATATTCATAGGAGGAGCGCCTCTGGGATATCTATATAAAGCCATAAATACCATGGACTCAATATTGGGATATAAGAATGAAAGGTATTTGAACTTCGGCAGGTATCCGGCCAAGCTTGATGACATCGCTAATTTTATCCCATCGAGACTTACGGCGCTCTTGATGATTGCCGCGTCTTTTCTGCTGGGGTTTGACGGCCGAAACGCCATAAGAATATTCAGGAGGGACAGGGCCAAACACGCCAGCCCCAACTCTGCGCAGACGGAGTCGGTATGCGCCGGAGCGTTGAGAGTCCGCTTAGCCGGAGACATAAGATACTTCGGAAAGGTTCACAAGAAAGATTACATAGGCGATCCTATAAGAGAAATAGAAGCAGAGGATATAATAAGAAGCCACAGGCTCATGTACGGGACGGCGGCTTTAACCGCCATGGTATTCTTTGCCGCCTATGGACTTTTATATTTTAATTTGTAAAGAGATGGTGAGATATGCTTATAAATGAGTCCAACCCTCATGGAGGACAAGTATACGGTAGAAAGATAAAGGCAGATTTTTCTGTCAATATAAATCCGCAGGGTGCGCCTGAGAAAGTCATGGAAGCCGCCCGACGGGCGATAGAGCTGTGCGGACAGTATCCGGACGCCTGCTGCAGCGAGCTCAGAGAGGCCATAGCCGCCGAAGAGAACATAAAAAAAGAACATATAATATGCGGCAACGGAGGCGCCGAGCTTATCTTTCAGCTTTCGGCAGCCATAAGGCCAAAGAAAGTCCTGATAATAGAACCGACGTTTTGCGAATACCGCCAGAGCGCAGAAGCCCAGATGGCAGAAGTGGAAAATTATGTGCTCAGAGAAGGCTTTGATATCGATGAAGAGATTTCAGACATCGCGGAGACCGTATCTAAGGATACGGACATGGTTTTCCTGTGCAACCCCAACAATCCTACAGGAAAGATAACTTCCGGCGAAAGTGTGAGACGGCTGCTGAAAAAATGTGAAGAGACGGGCGCGCTGCTGGTAGTCGATGAGAGCTTCAGAGAATTCACCGAAAATTACAGAGATTATTCCATGGTGTCCATGGTAGAAAAGAGCAAAAACCTGTTGGTGTTAAAATCCATGACTAAAGCATACGCGATACCAGGCATAAGAATCGGATACGGGCTGTGCAGCGATGACGCTGTTCTTGCGAAAATGTGCCGCATGGGCCAGTGCTGGAATGTTTCCATAGAAGCGCAGAAAGCCGGTACTGCGGCTTTGAAGAACTGCCGGGAATATATAGAGAAGACCCTTGAAATTTTAAGGCGCGAGAGGAAGTACCTGAATGAAGAATTAAGACTTTTAGGCATCGAGACTTTTGAAAGCGCGGCTAATTATATTCTGATAAAAGATCGAGAAGACCTTAAAGATCTCCTTTTAGAAAGAGATATACTAATAAGGTCCTGCGATAATTTTGTGGGGCTTGGCCGGGGATATTTCAGGATAGCCATAAAAGAGCATGATGAAAACGTCATCCTCATAGAAGCTCTGAGGTCCGTAAAGAAGGGAGCCGTATGCACAAGACAGGTATAGAAGAATATTACGTGACTAAGAACAACAAGAGACTGAGATGCGGATTTACTACGGGAACATGCGCTGCTGCTGCGGCAAAGGCTGCGGCGATTGCCGTGATAACCGGGAATATTCCTTCCCATGTAGAGATAGATACGCCTAAGGGCATAAGGCTTGATCTTGAGGTGACAGGCAGATTCGAGGGACAAGGAGCCGTCTGCACCGTGATAAAGGACAGCGGCGATGACCCCGATGTGACCGATGGCATGCCTGTATGCTCTCTCGTGACTCCCATAGAGGACGAAGAGATTATCATAGACGGCGGCGAGGGCGTAGGAAGAGTCACCAGACCGGGCCTCTGGCAGCAGGTAGGAGAGGCGGCCATAAACAAGGTGCCAAGACAGATGATAACTTCAGAGCTTGCGAGGCTGAGAGAGGATTTCGATGTAAAAGGCGGCTTCAGAGTAGAGGTAATACTGCCGAGAGGCAGAGAACTGGCAGAACGAACTTTTAATCCAAGGCTGGGTATAGAAGGAGGCCTTTCGGTGCTGGGAACCAGCGGTATAGTGGAACCCATGAGCGAGGAGGCCATAATTGAGAGCATACGCCTCGAACTGAAGCAGAAGAGAAATCAGGGAAAGAAATCCATAATAATAACTCCGGGCAACTATGGAGCAGACTTTGTAAGGGAACTGATAGACATAAGAGACGAGGAAATCGTCAAGTGCAGCAACTACGTCGGCATGACTATAGATATCCTGAACGAACTGGAATATGAGGAGGTTTTGTTCATATCCCACATAGGAAAATTCGTCAAGGTGGCCGGAGGCATAATGAACACTCACTCGAGAGAAGCCGACAGCAGAATGGAGATACTGGCGGCTGCAGGCATAATGGCGGGGCTGGCAAGGGAAGACGCCGCGAGGGTTCTTTCCTGCATAAATACCGACGACGGGCTTTCCGTCTTGAAAGAAAAGGGGCTAATAGAGCCTGCCATGGAAATTTTGGCAGACAAGATAGATTTCTACCTAAACAACAGATCGTACGGAAGATTCAAATCAGGAGCCATAGTATTTTCCAACAGATACGGCATACTCTGCAAGTGCGGAGCTGCCGATGAGCTGATTAAAAAATTCGGGAGGAAAAAATGACAGGTAAACTTTATGGAATTGGAGTACCGCCGGGAGACCCTGAGTCGCTTACATTCAAGGCGGCGAGAATAATAGGGGAATGTAAGGTGATAGCTATTCCGGGAGATGATAAAAAAAGCTGCCTCGCATGGAAATCCGTTGAAAAGATGGTTCGTGGCATGCAGGACAAGCAGATTCTCTATATAGACATGCCCATGACTAAGGACAGAGAAGTCCTTTCGCAGGCCCACAAAAAAGCGGCTGAGCTTATAGAAAGAGAACTGTCGAAAGGCGAAGACGTGGCATTTCTGACCATAGGAGACCCGGGAGTATATTCCACCTATATGTACATACACAGAGAATTGGAGGCGGCCGGATTTTGCGCCTGCATAATAAACGGCATAACATCTTTTTGCGAGGCCGCGGCGCTGGCAGGCATACCGCTGTGCGAAGAAGAGGAGGAGCTGCACATAATACCGGCCTCCTATGGAGTGACAGAAGCTCTCGACTATCCGGGCGCCAAGGTCTTCATGAAGAGCGGCTCAAGACTTAAGGAAATCATCGCAGAGATAGACAAAAAAGGAAAGAGAGACTGCATCGAAGTATATATGATAGAAAACTGCGGAATGGACGGAGAGAGAGTCTACAGGAGCCTCGGCGAGATAAAAAAGAAAGATATGAGCAAGATAAGCTATTTTACCATCATCATCGTAAAGGAGAGTAAACATGATTGATTTTGTAGGAGCAGGAAGCGGAGCGGCCGATCTCATAACTCTGAGAGGAAAAGAACTGCTGGAAAAGGCAGATGTGATAATATACGCCGGCTCTCTGGTGAACCCTCAGCTTTTGGAGTACAGAAAAGAAAACTGTAAAGTTTATGACAGCGCGGTGATGACTCTGGAAGAAGTGACGGAAGTAATGATCAAAAGCCATGAAGAGGGTAAAGATCTGGTGAGGCTTCATACGGGCGACCCTTGCATTTACGGAGCCATAAGAGAGCAGATGGATATTCTGGACGATAAGGGCATACCTTACAAATACTGCCCCGGAGTCAGCTCGTTCTGCGGAGCGGCTTCGGCTCTAAATATAGAGTATACATTGCCTGACGTTTCTCAGAGCGTCATCATCACGAGGATGGCGGGGCGGACTCCCGTTCCGGACAAAGAAAGCATCAGGTCTTTTGCGTCCCACAAGGCCACCATGGTAGTATTCTTAAGCACGTCGCTGCTGAAAGAGCTCTCCCGGGAGCTTCAGGCCGGAGGCTACAGCGAAGATACTCCTTGCGCCATAGTCTATAAGGCCACATGGCCTGATGAGAAGAAATATATATGCACTGTAGGCACTCTCGCAGAGACCGCTGCGAAAAACGGCATAACCAAGACGGCGCTCATGATAATAGGAGAAGCGGTGACTCATAGCAGCTACAGGCGTTCGGATCTTTATAATCCGGAATTTGAGACGGAATTTCGTCCTGCGCATACAGGCGCAAAAGAAAAAGGAACTCTCGAGGAGTAAACTCATGGAAATCAAAATCATTTCCTTTTCGGCTAAAGGATGTTCAAAGGCCGCAGAGATAGCCAAAGGACTGGAAGCCATGGACAGCCTGTACAGCTGTGAAAATTTCAGCCCTCAAAGATATATCGCAGACGACAGGACGGCGGCTCTGTCTGAGAGTCTGGACACGTGGACGGCAAAGAATTTTGCCTGCTCAGACGCTCTCATATTCGTCGGAGCTGCGGGGATTGCCGTCAGAGCCATAGCGCCGCAGGTGAAGCAAAAGACTGAGGACCCTGCCGTAGTGGTGGTGGACGAGCTGGGCAGATATGCCATATCTCTTCTTTCCGGACATCTGGGGGGAGCCAACTTGCTGGCACGGGCAGTAGCCGGCGTCATAAGAGCAGAAGCGGTGATAACTACGGCTACGGATATAAACGAAAGGTTTTCGGTAGACACCTTCGCCAAAGACAACGGCCTTTATATAGAGGATATGAAGCTGGCCAAAGAAATTTCGGCAGCGGTGCTTCGAGATGAGAAGATAGGGTTCATATCGGACGCGAAAGTAAGGGGGAATATGCCCGACTGCCTTATTCGCTGCGAAGATATCGAGCAGAGGCAAAAGCTCAACATATATATCGGAAGACGAGAACTCACTTTTAAAGATACTTTAAACCTCCGCCCGAGGCCGTACGTGCTGGGAATAGGGTGCCGCAGAGGAAAGCCCCTCGAAGAACTGGAGCAGGCGGCCGTGAGCGCGGCTCAAAAGGCAGGCATAAAGATGGAGGATATCGGGACGATAGCGTCCATAGACCTTAAGCAGGACGAAGAAGGGCTTTTGCAGCTCTGTCGAAAATATAAGATGAAAAGCCGGTTTTACACGGCAAGCCGGCTGATGTCTCTTGAGGGGAGCTTCTCTCCTTCGGCTTTCGTCTCAGAAATAACAGGAGCAGACAATGTCTGCGAGAGAGCCGCAGTGGCCGCCTCAGAAGGAGGAGAGCTGATAGATAAAAAGCGAAGCCTGTGCGGAGTTACCACGGCTTTGGCCCTCAAGAAAGAAGATAGAATGGAGGTAAGCTTTGAATAAAATTTATGTTGTAGGCATAGGACCGGGAGAATACGAGCAGATGACGGTAAAGGCAGACAGAGTCCTGAGCCGCTGCGATGTAATAATAGGATACGACGTTTATGTGGACTTGGTCAGAGAGCATTTTCCCGGCAAGGAATTTTTGACCACGCCCATGAGGCAGGAGGAGAAAAGATGCCGCATAGCATTTGAACAGGCCTCTTCCGGAAAGACGGTCGCCATGATATGCAGCGGCGACGCAGGGATATACGGAATGACCGGCCTCATCTACGAATTGGCCCCTTCTTATCCCGGCGTGGAGATAGAGACGGTATGCGGCGTATCTGCAGTAATAAGCGGCGCCGGCATATTGGGAGCGCCTCTGATACACGATTTTGCGGTAATAAGCCTAAGCGACCTTCTGACTCCGTGGGAAAAGATAGAAAAGCGGCTTTCGGCGGCTTCTCAGTCTGATATGGTCATATGTCTGTACAATCCTTCCAGCATGAAGAGAAAAGATTATCTCAAGAGGGCATGTCTCATAATGTCCAAATACAAGAAGCCTGATACCGTCTGCGGTATAGCCCGCAATATAGGCAGGCAGGGAGAACAGACTCAGATATTGACATTGGAAGAGCTGACCGATACTCAGGTGGACATGTTTTCTACGGTGTTCATCGGAAATGAGCAGACCAGAGTCATAGAGGGAAAGATGGTAACGCCGAGAGGTTACAGACATGAGTGATATGATAATTTTCGGAGGAACGGTGGAGGGAAGAAAGCTGGCCGAACATTTCAGAGATAAGGACCTGAATGTCACCGTATGCGTCGCCACCGAATATGGAGAAAGCCTCTTACCCGAGGGCGGCAGCCTCCGGGTCAGAAGCGGCAGGCTGACCCAAGAAGAGATGTGCGAATTGTTTAAAGAAGAAGAACCGGCCGTCGTGATAGACGCCACACATCCTTATGCTACCGAAGTAACGGCAAATATCAAGGCAGCGGTTCGCTCGGCCACAGTACCGGAATATGTAAGGGTAGTGCGGGAGAAGGACTCCGGCGGCTTAGGCTCCGGCCGCTACTGTAAAGATATCTCTGAAGCCGTGGAATATCTCAACTCTACGGAGGGCAATATTCTTCTCACCACAGGAAGCAAGGAGCTGGCTTCCTACTGCGGCATAAGAGATAGGCAGAACCGCGTATTTGCCAGAGTTTTGCCCCTTACAAAGGTGGTAGAGCAGGTAGAGGGACTGGGATATAAAGGCAGTCGTCTCATATGTATGCAGGGGCCTTTTTCGGAAGAGATGAATCTGGCCATGATAAACATGCTGGATATAAAATTTCTTGTCACGAAAGACACCGGAGAGAGCGGCGGATTGCCGCAGAAGCTGGCGGCGGCAGAGAAGGCCGGCATAGAAGCGGTGATTATCGGAAGACCTGAAGACGATAAGGGTATCTCTGCGGCCCAATGTATGAGATACATAGATGAAAAGTTTGAAAGAAAGCCGCAGGGCGAGAAACCTCGCCGCAAAGTGACTGTCTGCGGCATGGGAACGGGCGATGAAGGCATGGTAACGGCCGCCGTAAAGAGAGCCGTAGAAGAAGCGGACATAGTCATAGGAGCCCGCCGCCTTCTTCAGACGCCTTTGACAAGAGAAAAGAAGACTTTAGAAGAGATAAATTCCAACAGGATAGTCGATTTCATAAGAGAACACGAGGAATTTTTGAACATAGCGGTGGTGATGTCGGGAGATACCGGCTTTTACAGCGGAGCCACCAGACTGAGAGAAATCCTTTCTCATGAGGAGGACGTGGAGCTGGAGGTGCTCTGCGGCATATCTTCGGCGATGTATTTCTTAAACAAAATAGGCGTGCCGTGGCAGGACGTCACTATGCACAGCGCCCACGGCAGAGAATGTAACTTTGTGGGAATAATAAGAAGAAATGAAAAATCATTCTTTTTGCTGGGCGGAGACGTGGGGCCGGCCGTATTCATGGAAACCCTGACGGAGAACGGAATGGGAGACGTGGACGTCTGCGTCGGAGAAAATCTGTCCTACGAAAATGAAAAGATAATTAGAGGAAAAGCGGAGGAACTTTCGTCCGCGACATTCGACCCTCTGGCAGTAGTCTATGTGAATAACTGTAGGGCGAAGAACTGCGTCACCACACCGGGGCTTTCGGATCAAAGCTTCGTCAGAGGCAAAGTGCCGATGACAAAAGAGGAAGTCAGGGCCGTGACATTATCTAAACTGAGACTTACAGAAGATTCCACAGTCTATGACATAGGCTCAGGCACCGGCTCCGTATCGGTGGAGTGCGCGCTGCATTGCTATCTGGGACACGTGTTTGCCATCGAAAAAAGTCAGGAGGGGTATCTTCTGACGACGGCCAACAAAAAGGCCTTCGGGGCAGATAACATCACGGTCATACAGGCGGCCGCTCCGGATGGCATGGAATCTCTGCCGGCGCCCACCCATGCGTTCATAGGAGGAAGCAGCGGAAACATGAGAGAGATAATACTCTCTCTCTATGAGAAGAACCCCAAGGTCAGGATTGTCATAAACACCATAGCTGTAGAGTCATTGGCCGAGACTGTGGCCCTCTTAAAAGAACTGAAGATAAAAGATGTAGATATAACGCAGATCAACGTTTCCAAGAATAAGAGAGCCGGACGGTACAATCTGATGACGGCACAGAACCCGGTATGCGTGATAGCCTTCGGCGGAGAGACCGGCGAAACCATGAAAGAGGACGAAAATGAAGAATAAAGCCTTTATGCTGGCCGCGCCGTCAAGCGGCAGCGGCAAGACCATGATGACTATGGGAATGCTACGACTCTTGGTAAAAAGAGGCCTCAGGCCTGCTTCTTTCAAATGCGGCCCGGACTATATAGATCCCATGTTCCACAGAACGGTGATAGGAGTAGAAGCGTCTAACATAGACCTGTTCTTTTCCGATAAGGATACGGCTTTAAAGCTTTTTCAGGAAAACTCAGAAGGCTTTGACATATCTGTGGTAGAAGGCGTGATGGGATATTACGACGGCTTAAGCGCCGCCTCCTCTGAGGCGTCGTCTTACCATGTGGCCGAAGCCCTCGGCCTGCCTGTAATAATGGTGGTAAACGCCAAAGGCCAGAGCGTTTCCTCGCTGGCAGTCCTCAAGGGCATGGCAGAGTTTAAGGAAAACAGCCATGTAGCCGGAGTCATATTCAACAATATGTCAAAGCACGTATATGATTCCATAGAAAAAGAATGTATGAGGCTCACGGGAATAAGGCCTCTTGGGTACCTGCCCAAGGCAGAGGAACTGGCCATAGAGAGCCGCCATCTGGGTTTGATAACGCCCAGCGAGATAAAAGGCCTTTCCGATAAGCTGGATAAGCTGGCTGATATGATGGAACAGACCATAGATGTAGCGGGCATTTTGGAGATTGCCGAAACCGCGAGTCGGCGGCAGGCAGGAGCGACGCCTCTTCCGGATTTTCATATAGAGGGGACCTTGAAGATAGCCGTGGCAAGAGACGAAGCGTTTTGCTTTTACTATAAGGATAATATCAGCCTCCTGAAAAAGATGGGAGCCGACATAGAGGAATTTTCTCCCGTCCATGACGAGAGACTGCCGGAAGGAACGGACGGAATCATATTGGGGGGAGGCTATCCGGAGCTTTACTGCAGGCAGCTCTTCGGCAACGAGACGATGATGAACTCCATAAGAGATGCTCTCGAGAGCGGTATGCCATGTCTGGCCGAGTGCGGAGGATTCATGTACCTTCACAGAGAAGTGGAGGATATGGACGGCAGGCTTCATCGCGGCATAGGGTTTATAGACGGAAGAGCTTACAGGACAGATAAACTGAATAGATTCGGATATATAGAGCTAAAGGCGGAAACTGACTCCATATTCGCCGTTAAGGGTGAGAAAATAAGGGGACATGAGTTCCACTACTTTGACAGCGACGCGCTCGGAGACGGCTTTAAGGCCGTAAAACCGGTTACGGGCAAGTCGTGGAAATGCGTCAACATCAAAAAAGCCGTAATGGCAGGGTTTCCGCACTTGTTCTATCACTCAAACATAAATATACCGGCGGCATTTTTAAAAGCGGCCGAAAGATACAGAAAGGCAGAAGAGACGAGATGGCAAAGGCTATAATGATACAAGGGACCATGTCAAATGCGGGAAAAAGCCTGATAGCCGGAGGCCTGTGCCGGATATTTGCGCAGGACGGCTACAAGACGGCGCCCTTTAAATCTCAGAACATGGCGCTCAATTCGTATATAACAGAAGAGGGCCTCGAAATGGGAAGGGCGCAGGTAATGCAGGCCGAGGCTGCCGGCATAGTGCCGTCAGTGCTGATGAACCCGATCTTGCTCAAGCCCACCAACGATACGGGCTCTCAGGTGGTAGTCATGGGAGAGGTAATGGGCAATATGAGCGCGCGCCGCTACTTTGAATACAAGAAACAGCTGAGGCCATACATAGAAGAAGCTTACAGAAAGCTGGCGGACGAATATGACATAATAGTCATAGAAGGAGCCGGCAGCCCGGCCGAAATAAACCTCAAGGCCGAGGATATCGTGAATATGGGAATGGCCAAGATGGCGAAGGCCCCCGTACTACTTGTGGGAGACGTGGACAGGGGAGGAGTATTCGCGCAGCTCTACGGCACTGTCAAGCTCCTTGAAGATGATGAAGCCGACATGATAAAAGGAATGATAGTAAATAAATTCAGAGGCGATAAGAGCATACTTGCGCCGGGCGTCGAGAAAATAGAAGAGATGCTGGGCATCCCCGTCGTAGGAGTGGCTCCGTATGCGGATGTGGACATAGACGACGAGGACAGTCTGAGCGAGAGGCTCGAGAGCAATTTTAAAGACATGATAGACATAGCTGTCATAAGACTTCCCAGATTGTCTAACTTCACGGATTTCAACGTCTTTGAGAGATTCGACGGAGTATCCCTTAGATATGTCTCAAAGCCGGATCAGCTTAAGGACCCGGATATGATAATACTGCCGGGAACCAAGAATACCATGAAGGATCTCCTGTGGATGAGGCAGAACGGACTTGAAGCAGCCGTACTGAAATACTCCGCCTCAGGCAGGCCGGTCTTCGGAATATGCGGAGGGTACCAGATGCTTGGTATGACTCTCGAGGACCCGGATAACGTGGAAGAAGGCGGACAGATAAAAGGCATGGGACTTTTGCCTGTCAGAACGGAGTTCAAAGAACAGAAGCGCCGGAGCCGTGTGAGGGGAACGTTCGAGCCTTCCATGTCCCGGGGAATGTTCGCCGGACTCGCCGGCATGGAGATGGAGGGATATGAGATTCATATGGGCCATACTATCCCGGCAGAGGGCGAGGAACTGCCGCAGGTGTGCAGCATCACCGACATTGACGGTTCTGATGAGTCTCGTGACGGCTATCACAAGGGAAACGTCTACGGCACATATGTCCACGGAATATTCGATACCCCTAAGGTGGCTGGGACTATAGTAGAAGAATTAGCCAGGGCGAAGGGAATCGAGGCGGAGCATATAAGCGATATTTCCGCCGCCGAATACAAAGAGATGCAGTACGACAAGCTGGCTCAAGTGCTGAGAGATAATCTGGACATGAAAAAAATCTATGAGATATTGGAGGCCGGAGTATGAAGGAAATATTAAGGATAGCGCCTTCCGAGATTGAAAAAAAGAGCTTTGAGATAATAACCGAAGAATTGGGAGACAGACAGCCGGATCAGGATAAGGCGCCGATAGTAAAGAGAGTCATCCATACTACCGCTGATTTTGACTATGCCGATAACCTGTATTTTTCTCCGGGAGTCATAGAGGCCGCGAAAGAGGCTTTAAAAGGCGGGGCGTGTATTTATACAGACACTCAGATGGCAAAAGCCGGAATAAACAAAAACGCGCTGAAAAAATTAGGCGGCAGAGTCGAATGTTTTATATCTGACGAGGATGTGGCCGCAGCCGCCAAAGAGAACGGCAGCACGAGGGCCGCGGCTGCGGTTGATAAGGCGGCAGGCGAAGCGGCAAGAGCCGGGAATAATCTCATATATGCGGTAGGCAACGCCCCTACGGCGCTGATAAGGCTCAGAGAGCTCATGGATGAGGGCAAGGTATCTCCTAAGCTGGTGATAGCCGTGCCTGTAGGGTTTGTCAACGTGGTTCAGGCAAAGGAGCTGATAATAGAATCCGGCTGCCCCTGCATAGCCGCAAGAGGGCGTAAGGGAGGCAGCAACGTGGCGGCCTGCATAGTGAACGCGTTGCTTTATGAAATAGCAGGCAGACCGTAAAAATAGTAAAACTATATTGACATTAAATTTTCTATAAGATAAGATATAATTGAAACTGAATAACAGGCAAACAAGCCATCTCGGAAGCCGGTGAGAAGCCGGCGCTGTGTCTCAGCAACCGTGATATCTGCGAAGGGACAGGCAAGGTCTCGTTATCTATTTAAGAAGACTCTGCCGGCCACTGAAGCGAAAGCTTTGGGAAGGCGTCCCATACAGCATAAGGATTAAGCCGGTAGACCTGACTTATGTTTGATCGATAGTCTTCTGAGATGAGACAGGTGATGATATACTGCATAATTTGGCAGTAGTTTCGTTTTTGAATTTAAACGGATACATATTTTAACCGCGGCGCCTCAGAAAAAGAGGCGTCTTTTATTTTGGCGTCATCGCCGGGCGAGCCTGAAGATATAGGTACTTTTCGCATATGGGCTCAGAGGCGGTAAGCATATACGAATCAACTTGATTATTGAAAACGGAGGAAGATATGAAAAAGACGAGAAGAAAACTTTTGACTGTAGTTTTGATTCTTACGATGGTTCTGACCATGAGTCAGGCAGCCTTTGCAGACAGCACGGGCCTTGCCGACGGCGACTATAAGATAGAAGTCTCCACAGGCGAAACTATGTTCAAAGTAGTCGATGCAGTCCTTAAAGTGAAGGACGGTAAGATGACTGCCGTAGTTACTCTCAGCGGTACAGGTTATACGTATCTGTATGCAGGTCAGGTAAACGATAGCAATACAGACGTCCTGGATACGGTAGCCGAAGAAGACAGAATACCGGTTAAGGCGATAGTCACTAACGACGAGGGAAAAGAACAGGCTCAGTACGAGATCCCGGTAGCATCCCTGGACACACCTTTGGCCTTCGGATCTTTCTCGGCAAATAAGCAGGTGTGGTACGCCCGTACCATGACGTTTAAGGCCGATACTCTGACTCCTGTGGCACAGGATCCGGCTCCAGTAGACCCGGTAGAACCTGAAGATCCAAAGAACGATTCCGACCAGACTTCTCAGGACAATGGGACTACAGACACAAATGTACCTAAGACCGGGGACAATATGGGACTTGGTCTCATGATGTTGCTGGTAGTTGGGGGGGCCGGTAGCGCCGCAGTCTTCTACAAGAAGAGAAACGTCGCTTAGAATTGATTGAAAGAGGTTATTATGAAGAAGATAATCGCTATTATTTTGTCTTTAGTGATGGTTTTGGGAGCAACAGCCGCGGTATACGCGGCTGCTCCTGCTGACGGGACTTATCAGGTAGCCGTAACATTGCAAGGAGGAACCGGAAGGACATCTGTAAAGTCTCCTTGCGCTCTCACCGTATCGGGAGGGCAAATGACTGCCAAGGTCGTCTGGAGCAGTACTAATTTTACGTGGATGAAGGTGGGCGGAGTTACATACAACAACGAAAACAGTGGAGGCAATTCTACGTTCACCATCCCGGTTTCGGCTCTCGACACGCCTATAGACATAAGTGCCGAGACTACGGCCATGGGCACTCCTCATGTAATAGATTACACTCTTACCTTCAGCTCTTCGGGAGTTACCATGAAGGGAGAGGGAGGAGAAAGCTCGTCTTCCGGCAGCAGCTCATCGGGCAGCCCGCAGACGGGAGGCTCTCAGGACAGCAAACCGGGGAACTCTCAGACAGACGGAAACTCACAGGATGACCCGGCAGATGAGACCGGTCAGGATGCGGACGGAGCAGACCAAGACGCAGACAGCAGCTCCATTACCGTGAAAAATACCATAAGCAAGGCTACCAGCGTCAGCGCCGAAACTCTGGCCGGATATGAGGGCAAGACCATGAGCCTCTCTACTGCAAACGGACAGGTGGATTTTGACGAGAAAGCTCTGGCTTCTATAGTCGAGAATTCCAGCGGCGGTATAACCCTGACTATGAACGATCTGACAGAAGACAAAGCATATAAAGATAAAGATTACGGCCTGGTAGTTGAGCTGAAGGTACAGGATGAAGACGGAAAGGAACTGTTTACGGAAAAGGGAGACGGCAAAGCTAAAGTCACTCTCTCGTATGACGGTGAAGTAAAAGATAAGGACAGCCTCAAGGTATACAGGCTGAACGGCGAAGAAGAAGAGGAGATAGAGGCTGTATATGATGCCGATGAAAAGACGGTAACTTTCGAGACGGAGCGCTTCTCTGTATATGCCGTCGCTCAGCAGACCGGCAGCATGAATATCATAATCATAGTATCTGTCGCTGTCATTGCCGTCATCGCTGCTGCAGCGGCTGTGATCATCAGAAGAAAAAGACAGTCTGACAGAGACTGAACAGACGGAGCATATTTATGAAACAAAAAAGATTGATTTCTATTTTACTGATACTGATCATGGCTGCAAGCCTGATGACCGGCTGCGGAGGCGGTGGAAATTCAGGCGATGATGTTCCGAAGATAGACGGCCTTAAATATGAGAGCACTATGGAGCTTAAATATGCCACTCAGTTTCAGATTTACAATTATGAAGGCGGCTATTCTTATATTAGAATAGTCGACGGTGAAGATGTGCTGATAGTTCCTGAAGACGGAGAGACTCCGGAGGGTATAGGAGAAGACGTGGTAGTCCTTAAGAGGCCTCTGGACAAAGTCTATATGGCCGCTACTTCTGCCATGTCGCTGGTAAATGCCATAGACGGACTCGACGACATTAAATTCTCGAGCCTGGAAGCAGACGGATGGTACATAGAAGAGGCCACGGCTGCCATGAACGAAGGCAAGATAAAGTACGCCGGCAAATATAACACTCCCGATTACGAAATGCTCATGGGAGAAGGCTGCGACCTGGCGGTGGAATCTACCATGATTTTGCATAATCCCGAGGTAAAGGAGAAACTCGAGGAATTGGGCATAAAGGTCGTGATAGAACGATCCAGCTATGAGACTCATCCTCTTGGCAGAACAGAATGGGTCAAGCTCTACGGAGTTCTGCTGGACAGGCAGGAAGAAGCAGAAAAAGCTTTTGAAGAAGAAGTGGCCGTCATGAATGAACTTTCTGACATCGAAAATACCGGAAAGACCGTTGCCTTCTTCTACATAAATTCTTCCGGAGGAGTAGTGACAAGAAAATCCGACGATTATGTATCTAAGATGATAGATATAGCAGGCGGAAATTACATATTCGAAAATCTGGGGGATCCGGAGAAGAGGACATCCACTGTCAATATGCAGATGGAAGAATTCTATGCGTCGGCCAAGGACGCCGATTACATCTTCTACAACAGCAGCATAGTCTCGGAGATCAACAGCATAGAAGAACTCATAGACCTGAGCCCTGTTCTTGCCGATTTTAAGGCGGTCAAGGAAGGCAACGTGTGGTGTACAGGCAAAAATTTATTCCAGGAGACAGATAAACTCGGAAGCGTCATAAGAGATATGCACACTATCCTTACCTCTGATGATGAAAATCTTCAAACCCTGGACTATTTCTTCAAAGTAGAATAAAAGAGGACGGACCGTAAATGTCTGATAAAAGCAAAATATGCGTCAAGGACGGAGAATCCCTCGTGCGTTCTGAAAAGATAAAAAGATACGCCAGATACAACGCTGTATTTATCATGTTGATAGCGGCGTTCGTGCTGATAACGATACTCAATATCAATTCAGGCAGCGTACATATATCTGTAAAAGAGATATTCAGGATAATCCTGTTCAGAGAAGGTGATGATACCGCATACAGCATAATATGGAAGATAAGATTGCCGAGAATAATAACGTCTGCGATCCTGGGTGGAGGCCTGGCGCTGTCGGGATTCCTTATACAGGTATTCTTCGGCAATCCAATAGCCAGCCCCTTTACTCTGGGTATTTCCTCAGGGTCGAAACTCATAGTGGCTATGACGATGATAGTATTGATCCAATATGTGGACGCTGTCTCGTCTTTCGTCATGGTGATGGCGGCCTTTGCAGGAGCTCTCATTTCTATGGGGTTTGTCCTTTTGGCGTCCAGAAAAGTGAATCAGCAGTCCACACTGCTGATCGCAGGTATAATGATAGGATATATATGCTCAGCTATTACTGAATTTATGATAACTTTCGCAAAAGATACGGATATCGTAAATCTCCACAACTGGTCCCAGGGGAGTTTTTCCGGAATGGACTGGAACGATGTGTGGATGTGTTTTGTCATCATAATGCTCACCTTCGCCGCGACTTTTTTCTTGGCCAAACCCATAAGCGCATATCAGATGGGCGAGGCTTATGCTCAGAGCATGGGCGTAAATATAAAGAGGTTCAGAGTCATACTCATATTGCTGTCCAGTTTGCTGGCCGGATGCGTGACAGCCTTTGCAGGACCCATCTCCTTTGTGGGCATAGCGGTTCCTCACCTGGCTAAGCTTCTCCTAAAAACAGCTAAGCCCATAGTGGTGATACCGGCTACGTTTATAGGCGGCGGCGTATTTTGTATGTTCTGCGACTACGTGGCAAGGACGGCATTTGCGCCTACGGAACTGAGTATAAGCACGGTGACGGCTATTTTCGGAGCTCCTGTCGTGATAGGAATGCTCCTTAAAAAACGGCGGTAAAACATATGAAAGAGATTTATTTTAACACGAAGGATCTTGCCGTAGGGTACAAAGGCAAGATCCTGATACGGGATATAGATATACAGATAAAGAAGGGAGAGATACTCACCCTGATAGGTCCCAACGGGTCGGGAAAGTCAACTATTTTAAAGAGCATAACAAAACATCTGACGGCGATAAGAGGAGATACATTTATCGCCGATGCTTCTGTGGCTCATATGAACTATAAAGAACTTTCCAAGCTGGTGGCAGTGGTGCTGACAGACCGCCTGAAACCTGAGCTGATGACGTGCCGGGACGTCGTGTCTACAGGCCGGTATCCATATACGGGAAACCTGGGCATACTCTCTGAGGAGGATGAAGAGAAAGTCTCCCGTGTAATGGAGAAGGTTCATACCGCCGAGCTGGCAGAAAAGGAATTCACCGCCATAAGCGATGGGCAGAAGCAAAGAGTCCTCTTAGCCAGAGCCATATGTCAGGAACCTGAGATAATAGTTCTCGACGAACCCACGTCTTTTCTGGACATAAGACATAAACTGGAACTTCTGAGCATACTCAGAGAGATGGCCAAAGAAAAGGACATAACAGTGATAATGTCTCTCCATGAGATAGATCTGGCTCAGAAAGTATCTGATAAAGTCATGTGCGTAAACGGAGAAGTGATAGAACATTTCGGAACACCTGACGAAATTTTCAAAGACGATATAATAAAAAATCTTTACGGAATAGAAAACGGTGTGTATAACATAAGCTTCGGAAGCGTCGAGCTGCCAAGACCACAGGGAGAACCCAAGGTTTTCGTAATCTCCTCCTGCGGAAGAGGCATAGACATATACCGCCAGTTTCAGAAGGACGGAGTACCGTTCTATGCAGGCATATTATACAGCAACGATGTGGACTGTGTGGTGGCCAGATCTCTGGCGGCCGAAGTCTTTGAAGAAAAGCCGTTCATGCCTATAAGCGATCCAGTATATGAACGCGCGGAAAAGGCCCTCAGAAAATGTGAGAAGGTCATAGACGCAGGTACGGATATAGGCGTATCAAACCGTCGCGTCGAAGATCTGCTGGAGCTGGCAGATAAAATGGGAATATTGGAAAGAAGATGAGCCCGACGTAAAAGATGGGCTGTCTTGAAATAACTGAATATAGATAGAGCGGGAAAATCAGGAAGCCGGTGAAAATCCGGCGCTGTGTCTCAGCAGCCGTAATATCCACGAAAGGGACTTTTTTCATAAAATATGAGAATGTCATTGGAATAATTTCCGAGAAGGCGTCCCCGGTAGGTTATAAAGATTGAGTCGGAAGACCTTCACGCTTTAATGCTTTGCCTTCTGAGATGGGGCGGCGGAGGCTCTTTGGCGGCGGTTTGACAGAAATGCTGCCGGCAGCTTTGCGTACGCACCTTCTCTGACCGAGAAGGGTGTTTTATTTTAAAATAATAACTGTCTCATGGAATATCTTTGAAAGGCAGTCGTTATTATAGGCATATTTGAAAGGAGTTAACATGAAAAAAAGTATTTTGAGTCGATTTACCAGTATACTGTTGGTCATGATAATGATATTGACCTCAGTTACTTCGGTATTCGCAGGTACCTACGAGTCTGTCTTATACGGCAACTCGGACGGTAAATTGAAGGACGGGACATACGAGGCAAGTATGACCTGGGGCATGGCCTCGGGAGAGCCCAGCAGACGCAACTTTACTCTGCCTGATACTGTAGAGGTCAGAGACGGACAAGCTTATGCCGTTATAGGAGTGGACAGCGTCACTTATGACTACGCTAAAGTAGGAGAAAAACAGTATGAGGTGACTGTCACAAGTGATAAGTACTCTACTTTCGAGATCCCGGTGGCCATAAATCAGGATATGGAAGTGATACTCCATTCCACTTCTATGGATACGGAGATAAAATATATCGCCAATGTTACGGCCGATATACCGCAGGCCGATGAAAAGACGCCTGAAGAGGCGGCTATGGCATGGATACAGGAAAACTGTATAGACGGCAATATCTTCAGCCAGTGTTCCGAAGCTTACGTCAAAGTTATAAGCAAAGATGGCGACACGTATGATCTTGCCTATCGCTCAGCTACTAATGCAACGATTAAGAAAAATGTAAAGCTATCCAGGCCTGATTCGTCGGAATTCAAAAGCGGATGGCATTTTGACGATCCTACATGGGTAAATAAATATAAACCAACAAACCAGACGTATGAATTTGCTCGACCATCGAAAGTATTTCCTATGAAAGCCACTTTAAAATTATATGCGCCGTATACTGCTGACGCCGATATAAACGATGACAGCGCCGAGGCTCTGGCAGAGTATACTTTTACTATAAACATCATGCCTAAGCAAAAATCATACAGTATATCTCTAAACACTGTAGATACTCTGGGAAATGCGATAGAGGGAGTAACATATGAAGTGAAGGACAACTATGACAACCCTGTAACCGTTTCTGCAGACGGAAAGTGTACGTTGTGTGACGACAGAAGCTACAGCATCTCAGCTAAAGCCCAAGGGTATAAGGCAGAAGATGGATCAGAAGCTGCGCAGGTAGAAAACTACACACCGGCAAAGGCAGAGGCGATAGAGCTCAAGTTAAAGAAAGATTCTCAGGCCGGAGAGACGGAACTTGAGGACGGTACGTATGAGATAGAAGCGTCTACGGATTCCAGCATGTTCAAATTTGTAGATACAAAGCTGATAGTTGAAAACGGTATGATGTATGCTGTCGTAACCATGTCGGGAGACGGATTTGACAGGATATACATGGGCGACGCTGAATATGCGTCTGAAGTGCCGGCCGAAGAAGATACTATCTGCTATGCAGACAGTAAAGAGACGGCATATAAGGGAAATCACGTGTTCTGGCCTATACCTGTATCGGAGCTGGATAAGACTATAAAAGTATCGGGACGCTCTGCAAAGAAGGGCACCTGGTATGATCATGATTTGGTATTTGACTCCAAGACCCTGAAAAAAGTCAGCGATGAGGTTCTCTGGCCTGATGACTCCATGGAAGCGGAGAAGCTCATGACTCAGTTCTATAAGGACGGCAATGTAGTAGTTAAAAACGGAGATGCAGTCATAAAGAGTGGAAGCGAATATACTATACCGTATTATGAATCAGACGGAAAGACGCAGCTTGAGTCTATAACTCTCAAGAGGCCTGACCAAAGCGATTTTAAGAGCGGATGGGTATTCAGCCTCGAAGATAAGGAAGACAGCAAATGGTTCACTGAGGAGACTTTGGCCGGCCTTTCTAAACCGGCAGACGATCAGACATATACCTTGACGACTCAGAGGCCTCAGGATCCCGTCACCGTCAAGGCTACCCTGTCGCTATATTCGGCCGATACGGCTGACAGTGCTATAAACGATGGAACGGCTTCGGCTCTGACCCAGTTGTCTGTAAGCTTTGTCATTTCTGCAAAACCTGCATCATATGAAATAAAGCTTGAGGCTGTAGACAGCGTTACCGGCGATGACATAAGCGACGCTGCCATAACGATGAAAGACCGCTTCGGCAATCTGATAGAGGCTGACGGCGAGGGAAAATACCAGGTGAATTCAGAGATGACTTATACCGTGACAGCTTCAAAAGAAGGGTACGTAGGTCAGGGAGGAGCAGATGAGTATACTTATACTTTTACTCCAGCTAAAGACGAGACCATCCAGCTGCCGCTCACTCAGACAGATGACGGCAAGAGCGTCGTGAAATTCGAGTTCAAAGATCAAAAGGGCAATCTCATAGATTCCAGCCTCGTGACTATTCAGATTAAAGATGCCGATAAAAATGTCGTAGACCCTGAATCAGACGGAAGCTATATACTCTGGAACGATGCAAAGTATTCATACACGATAGAAGCATACGGATATTACAGCGCATCGTCGACAAACTTCAAGGTGTCTGAGGACGGAACAGTTTCCATAGTCCTTACGGAGAAAATAAAGATATATAAGGCGACGATAACAGCTAAAAGCTTTGATACAGGCGAGGCTTTAGCCGCCGATATCAAGGTGATGGGCACCAAGAACGGAGTGCAGACAGAAGTAACGCCTAATCAAGACGGAACTTATGATCTGGACTGGGAGACAGATTATGTGATAACTATCATAGCCGAAGGCTATAAGACCCGAGTATATGAGTATAAACCGTCAGGAAATAACGAAGAAGTAAATCTAAATTTAGCTTTATCTCTGAGCGCCGAAAACCAGTTGAAAAAAGCCATAAAAGAGACAGAAGAATACATGGCAGAAGTAGCTGAAGGCGACGGTTCTCTGGAATATCCGGAAGGAACCTTAGACGCTATAAAGGCGGCCATAGATGCGGCCGGCGAGGTCTTAAATAAGGCCGGAGTTACAGAAGAAGAACTCTCTGACGCCAAGACTGCTCTTGACAACGCTGTCAGAGCCATCAAAAAAACTCAGAATCCGCAGATAATGGACGTGCCCGTCCGCTATCAGACTGAGGTAGACGGCGTTACGGTGCAGAAAACTCTCACGGTCAGGGGAGATGCAGCCAGAAAGGCAGGATACCTTGTCAGCGATAAGCATGTAACCGTGCTGGATGTCATAGTAACTCTCCACCAGGAATTATACGGAGATGATTTTGAGAACGACCCGGAAAAATATCTCCAGGAAACGTCGGGTATAATTTCGAGGGTATTCGGCATGAAGGGGGGGTCGTTTGACTACAGGATAGATCATAAATTACACGACTTCGTAATAGGCGATGTGAGAATGGATGAAGGAGAGGTACTGGCTATCTATCCATGCGAAGACAATTCCAGCTATACTAAAGAAGAATATCTTTACTTTGACGAGACTTCTGTCAAATCAGAAGAGGGCGAAGACCTGGTTCTCATTCTGAAAGGAGCGGCTAAGGACGAAAAAGAACCTGCTCCGAAAGAAGGATATACGATTACCTTAAAGAATGAAGAGACAGGAGACCTTATTACGGCCGTTTCGGATAAGGACGGAAGATTGATTTTCAAAGGTATGCTCAAAGGTGAATACACTGTCGTATCAGCAGAAAAAGAAGGTGTAAAGCATGTAGCCCTTCCGTATGCGCAGATCACAGTGACAGAGAAGGCGGAAGAACCTGAAGCGCCGGTTTATTCTGTAGGAGTGACCGTAACAGACAGCAAGACCGGAGCTGCCATCGAAGACGCAGTGATAAAAGTAACTGATAAGGACGGCGCTCAAGTATCACAGGACGGCAGCGGCAAATATCTGCTCAAAGCAGACGCGGAGTATAAGATAGAGGTCTCTGCCCCGGGATACGAAGGACCTGACGGAGAAGCTTCCCTGACAAAAGTCTTTGTTCCATCTGAGGACAGTACTTTAGTTTTCAGTCTGGAAAAAGTAAACGAGGACAAGAATCCTTCCGAAGGTACAGATGAGGGTGATTCTGATAATACTGAAACAGGAGGCGGCACAGGAGATAAAGTGCAGGCCGACAGTAATATTCCTAAAACAGCAGATGAGACGCAGATGGCAGCATGGATGTTAGCTGCTCTCCTTAGCCTTGCAGGAGGAAGTGTGCTGATGAGAAGAAAGGGAGAAGGCACAAAGTAATATAAACTATCCCTTGATCCTTTGTTTCAGACGGGACAGCAGAGAACATAATCGGCTGAAGCGACAAGGAGGGTAAAATTTAAATGCTCACTGTATGCGTATATATCCGCATGCCGTGAGCATTTTTTATACAAAGAAAAGCCCGCATCTGATGCGGACTGATACTTGCGCGCCGGGCTGATCGCATAGAGGATGTGCGGCATCTCGCCTTGCCCGGCTCCCCTCGCATAGCGGCCCATGATAGAATGTGGCAGCATATAAAACTGTGTAGCCCTTACGTGGTTATTTTGCCCTATCTTCATATAGACAGATTGGTGGGCGGCCTTGAGGCGCACACATCTAAGCCTTAAGGGCTTCAATCATTTCCATGACAGTCTCGCGACAGGCTCCGCAGACATTTCCGATATTCAGATCTGCACAGACCTCTTTGAGGTCTGTCTTTGCGCTCTCTTTTAAATAATCCTCTATCTGACCGCGGGTGACGTGCCTGCATACGCAGACTTCGTATTCTCTTGAGTTCTTGTCCATAAAAACCTCCGTTAAGATAAACTATGAATATATTATACCACAATTTTGCTGACTGTTCTTTTATGATGTGGAATATTGATGAATTTATTTTCGCTTGTTTTTGGCAGAGAGGCTATTTCGAGTGGGGCGGGTCCACTCGTTTTTGTTAAATGTGGCGTTTCGAGTGGGCTGGTACCCACTCGATTTTGTCAAAATGTGCATTTCAGGTGGGTCTTGCCCCACTCGTTTTTGCTAAATGCGGCGTTTCGAGTGGGCTACTACCCACTCGATTTTTGCAAAATGTGAATTTCAGGTGGGTCTTGCCCCACTCGATTTTGTTAAATGTGGCGTTTCGAGTGGGCCTCTACCCACTCGTTCTTCGAATAAAAGTTCTTTCGAGTGGGACCAGAATTGTCGATAGAAGATGAAAAAGGTCGACTTATCTCTATTATTTAATATTGTATGGAATTTTGCGAAGGGAGTATACCCACTCGTTCAGGGTAGAATTTTCGGTTCGAGTGGGGCCCTACCCACTCATTTTCAACAAAAGTCTCATTTCGAGTGGGCTGCTGCCCACTCGATTTTGTCAAAATATGCATTTCAGGTGGGCTGCCACCTAATCAATGTCAATAAAAATAGATGGTTTCTGTGGGACTCGATTCACTATCAATTGACTTCCAGCTTGTCATCAGCGTACGCGCGGTTTACTCTCAACTGACTTTTAGCTTGCCATCAGTTCATCCCCCCCCGGTTCACTCCCGGCTCATCCTGACTCATTCCCGGACAGCTTTCAGATATTCTTCTGCGATTTTACGGGAGATGACCTTAATAATATAGAGAAAAAAAACAGATGGCGGCTGCTTTTATTTTTTGCCTCAAAGTGGTATAATTCAAATAGAAAATTTAAAGAAAAGAGATGAATATAATGATTAAAGTAGACATTTTTTCAGGATTTTTGGGAGCAGGCAAGACAACTCTGATCAAAAAACTTGTAGAAGAAGCCTATAAAGGAGAAAAAATCGTACTCATCGAAAATGAATTCGGAGAAATTGGTATAGATGGAGGATTTTTAAAGGATTCCGGGATAGAGATCAATGAAATGAATTCCGGCTGCATATGTTGCAGCCTGGTGGGAGACTTCGGAAAGGCCCTCAGGCAGGTCATAGAAGACTTTTCGCCGGAGAGGATATTGATAGAGCCTTCCGGAGTAGGAAAGCTCAGCGACATAATCGACGCGGTGAGAAATCTCCATATAGAAGAAGTACAGCTTAACGGATTCACTACTGTAGTAGACGCAGGAAAAGCGAAGCTTTATATGAAGAACTTTGGGGAATTCTTCAATAATCAGGTAGAACATGCCAGCTCTATCATCCTGAGCCATACTGACAGAGTGAGCCAGGAAAAACTTGATTCTGCCGTAGAAATGATAAGACAGCATAATCCGCATGCGGTCATTATAACTACTGACTGGGACAAACTTACGGGTTCCCAGATATTGGCGGCCATGGAACGGAGAGATACCATAGAAGAGGTTCTTCATCATCTAAAGGAGGAGCGCCACTGTGGACACGATGGTCATGACCATCATCATGACCATGATCACGACCACCAAGATCACGAGCACCATCACTACTGTCATCACGACCACGGAGACGATTGCGACTGCGGCCACGATCACCACCATGGTCACGATCATCACCATGGCCACGAGCACCATCATCACGGAGACGATTGCGGCTGCGGCTGTGGACATGATCATCACGACCATCACCATGCAGATGAAATCTTTGACAGCATCGGCATAGAGACCGCCAAGAAGTTCAAGACTGAGGATATACAGAAAGCTTTAGAGGCATTAGAAGACGAGCATGCGTACGGATTCGTACTAAGAGCCAAAGGCATAGTGGAGGCCGAAGACGGAAGCTGGATACATTTCGACTATGTTCCCGGGGAGCCTGACGTCAGAACCGGAAGCGCCGAAGTTACAGGAAGGCTCTGCGTGATAGGCTATGAGATGAAAGAAGATAAAGTAAAAGAACTGTTCGGAATATGATACCAGCATCTAAGACATAATCCGGCAGAAAGGAGCTTTAATGGCAATGAGAGAAGTGCCTGTGTATCTCTTTACGGGATTTCTTGACGCAGGCAAGACGACGTTTATACAAGAAACATTGGAGGATCCGAAGTTCAACGGCGGAGAAAAGACACTGGTACTGCTGTGTGAAGAAGGAGAGGCAGAGCTGCTTCCTCTATCTTTTGCTTCCACCAATGTAAAGATAATAAAAATAGAAGATGAGGAGATCATAACTCCGGAATACCTGCAGGGACTGGAAAAGGAGATAGGATTTGAACGAGTAGTCATCGAATATAACGGAATGTGGCTCATCGACGATCTGTATCAGAAACTGCCGGTCAACTGGGTAGTCTATCAGGAGATGGCGTTCGCAGACGCCAGGACGTTCCTGACATATAATAATAACATGAGAAATCTGACTGTGGACAAGATGAAGTCCCCTGAAGTCATAATATTCAAACATTTTGACAGATCTATGGACAAGATGGATTATCATAAGATAGTGAGAGTTATAAACAGAAGGTGCCAGATAATCTACGAATATGCCAAAGATCAGATAGAGTTTGACGATATAGAAGATCCGCTGCCGTACGATATAGAGGTGCCGCTGGTAGAAATAGAAGACCAGAATTATGCTATCTGGTATACCGATATAAATGAGGAAGAAGACAAATATTACGGCAAGACTTTGAAGATCAAAGGACGTTCACTGCTTGGCGGCGGCCTGGACGATGATGAATTCGTCATAGGAAGACATATAATGACCTGCTGCGTAGAAGACATTCAGTTCGGAGGACTTGTAGCCAAATATGACAGGGCGGAAGAACTTGAGCACGGCGAATGGGTAGAGATGACAGCAGTAGTTAAAAAAGAATTCAATCATATGTATCAGAGCGAAGGCCCTGTCCTTTATGCAGTTTCTGTGAAGCAGACAGAGCCGCCGGAAGAAGAAGTAGCCACATTTTATTGATACGCCGCAGGCTTTTGGCGGCAGAGCGGAGAGTGATTTTATGAGAAAAACTAAGATAGTATGTACTTTAGGACCTTCGTCTTCCGATGAGACCACGCTTAAAAATATGCTTCTGGCGGGAATGAACGTGGCTCGGCTCAACTTTTCCCACGGTACTCACGAAGGACACAGACAGACCATTCAGCGGTTTCGAAAAGTCAGAGAAGAACTGGGCATACCGGCAGCTGTGCTTCTCGATACTAAAGGACCGGAGATAAGGACCGGTAATTTTGCCAACGGAGAGGAGATCCTAAAAGAAGGGCAGGAATTTATCCTTACCACACTGCCTGTTTCAGGCACTTCCCAGAGAGTTTCCGTCACATACAAGGATCTTCCCAAAGAAGTGAAGCCCGGCAACCTGGTCCTTATAAACGACGGGAAGATAGTGATAAAAGTTGAAAAGACCGATGACACAGAGGTGAGAGGAACGGTCATACACGGGGGAAAGATCAGCAACCACAAGGGAATAAATCTTCCTAACGTGAGGCTCAATATGCAATACATGAGTCCCCAGGACAGAGAGGATATCCTCTTCGGAATACAAAATGACGTGGACTACATAGCGGCGTCTTTTGTACGAAGCGCCGGCGATGTGGAGGTCATAAGGAGACTTCTTGAGGATAACGGCGGAAGTGAAATTAAGATAATCGCCAAGATCGAGAGCACTCAGGGAATAGAGAACTTTGAAGAAATACTCGAAGCCGCAGACGGAATAATGGTGGCGCGGGGAGATATGGGAGTCGAAGTCGCTTACGAGAAACTTCCAGGAATACAAAAGAAATTCATCAGGAGATGCGTACAGTCAGGAAAGATAGTGATCACCGCCACTCAGATGCTGGAGTCCATGACTACCAGCCCTATTCCCACCAGAGCAGAGATAACAGACGTAGCAAATGCAGTCTTTGACGGAACTACAGCCGTGATGCTTTCGGGAGAGACTGCTGCAGGAAAGTACCCTGTGGAGGCGGTGGCTACCATGGCAAAGATAGCTATGCAGGCCGAAACAGATCAGCCTAAAGTTCCTTCGAGAAATATGATCTGGCATGAGATGGACGCCATGGACGTCACCAACGCCGTGGGTCATGCGGCATGTACTTTGGCCAAAGATATAAACGCGGCGGCCATAATGGCCATAACAAAGACGGGATATACGGCCAGGAGAATGTCCAAGTTTCGGCCGGATATAATGATAATAGGCGCCACTCCTTATGAAAAGACTTATCATCAGCTTTCTCTGATATGGGGAGTGACTCCCCTCATGGCCAACTACAGATACGAAATAGAAGATCTGTTCGGACATTGCGCCAGGAAGGCTCTTAGAGCAGGGCTCATAAAGGAAGGCAGCAATATAGTGATAAGCGCCGGCGTGCCGGTGGATGTGCCGGGAAATACTAATATCATAAGAGTGATGGAAGCCAATTACGAAAAGTAAAATTTCTGAGAATAAAAAAACTGTCGCAGTTACTCGTTCAAAGAGTAATTGCGGCAGTTTTTGTAACCTTATGTAATTATGGATACATATTATTCCGTAAGCATCTTTTCGTATGCTTGAAATATTTGCTCTTTTATCTGATTGCGAACTTCAGAGCAAATAGGGTGGGCAACATCTCTAAAAGCGCCGTCGCTCATCTTCTTGCTTGGCATAGCGATGAACAAACCGTTTTGACCGTCGATTATCTTGATATCGTGGACTACGAATTCGTCATCAAGAATGATCGAAGCTACTGCCCTCATCTTCCCGTCGTCAGAAATCTTTCTGATTCTTACGTCGGTAATATTCATTTGTTCCACCTTCCTTACATCGTACACTTATTTTTTATGACAAATATAGTATACTCTAACTATCCAAATATTGCAATAAGAAATTCAAAATATGTCGCTATTTGGCAGGATAGATATAGTTCTTTTCTCTTCGTCTATTTCACCGAGAAAAACGATGGAAGTGTAGTCTTCTATTTTCTTCTTTTTGGGCTCGACTCCGGCTATCGCTACGCCTACTCCGACTACGGCGCCGTTAAATTCTCCCACTATTTCGGTAATGCCGGAGATGCTTCCGCCTCCACGCATGAAATCATCTATGATCAGGACTTTTGATCCGGGCCGCATCGCTCTCTTTGACATGGACATTCTCTGAATTCTGTCATAAGAACCGGAAAAATAGTTAATACTTAAAGTAGAACCTTCGGAAACCTTTGCTTCGCGCCTTATTATCACCAGAGGCAGATTAAGAAGGTGGGCGACGCTGGCCGCCAGAGGGATTCCCTTCGTTTCCACGGTAGCTACGTAGTCAGCCTCTGAATCTTTGAACTTTCTCGCAAAGACGGAGGCTATCTTGTTTATGAACTCGGGATCGAAAAAAATGTCAGAAGTGTACAGAAAATTTCCTCCCAGCATACGGGCGGGATCGGACAGCTTTTCGCAGAATTCCTGCTGGAGCCTGCGAAGGGCCTCATCTGAAATATGGGGGACAAACCGTACTCCTCCTTTTGCGCCTATTCCTGTTTCAAGCCTGCCGCGGCCGGTAAATAAAAGGGCGTTGTTGGCCGCCCTTATATCTTCGCTGACGCTGGATTTTGCGGCGCCGAACAGATCGCAGAAATACTGCAGGCTGTAGGTTTTGCTTGGAGAGCCGGTCAATATTTGTATCATGGCTCCAACTCTTTCAGTACGCTTCATTTGGATCCTCCTGATGTGTTATTAGATGATAATATATTATTTCTTTTTGATTTTTTTGTCAAATATATAAACATTTTCAGGTGGAATGTGCTATAATATTTTAGACCACTATGGTATCAAACTTGGAGGCAATTAGAGTATGATTGATTTATCACACTATAAGAACATACATTGCATTGGCATAGGGGGAATAGGACTATCTGCCATTGCGGAGATCCTCTTATCGAGAGGTTATAACGTAACGGGATCCGACATGAAAGAGTCGGATATGACAGCAAATCTTGCAGGCAAGGGAGCAAGGATTTTTATAGGCCATAGAGCAGAAAACGTAGCGGACGCCGATCTGATAGTTTATTCGGCGGCAGTGGGCAGGGACAATCCGGAGCTTAAAGAAGCGGAAGAAAAAAGGATTCCCGCCATCACCAGAGCAGAGATGCTGGGAGTGCTGATGGACGAATACAAAAACAGCATTGCTATCTCCGGCACTCACGGAAAGACTACGACGACCTCTATGGTTTCTTTAATTTTAGACAACGCTAAGACTGACCCCACCATCCTGGTGGGAGGCAATCTGGCCGAGATAGGGGGCAACGTCAAAGTAGGGCAGGGAGAATATTTCGTTACGGAAGCCTGTGAATACATGGACAGCTTTCTGAACCTCAGGCCTAAGATAGAAATCATTCTCAATATCGATTCCGATCATTTGGATTATTTTAAAGATATAGATCATATCGTAAATTCTTTTGATAAATTTGCAAAGCTGGTTCCGGGAGAAGGGCTCATAGTTGCCTATGAGGCTAATCCTTTCGTCAATCAGGTGATAAAAAATCTCGACAACGCAGTCACCTTCGGTCTCAACGAGAATTGTACCTATGGGGGAGACAACGTGGTGTTCAACGAGAAAGGGCTGCCTGCTTTCGATGTGAAAAAGGAAGGCAGACTCCTGTGCAGAGTGCAGCTTTCGGTTCCCGGCGAACACAATATACTCAATGCGCTGGCCGCTTTTGCCTGCTGCCACAGTTTAGGCATCCCTACAGGAGTCATAAAAGAGACTCTGGAGGCATATCACGGGACTCAGAGGCGCTTTGACATAGTCGGAACTACAGCTTCAGGCGTAAAGATAGTAGACGACTATGCCCATCATCCTACGGAGATAAAGGCAACGCTTGCAGCATGTCAGAATATTCCTCACAATAAGCTGTGGTGCGTATTTCAGCCCCACACTTATACCAGGACGCTGGCTCTGTTCGACGAATTTGCCGACGCGTTCGAAAAGGCTGATGAACTGGTCTTAGCAGAAATATATGCTGCCAGAGAGAAAAATATTTATAAAATTTCGTCTGCTCAGCTGGCAGATAAGATAAAAGAGAGTCATCCGGACAAAAAAGTGACTTTCATGCAGGACTTCAACTCCATAGCTGACTACGTGGAAGGTAGCGCAGATAAGGGAGATCTGGTTCTGACTATGGGAGCCGGAGATATCTATAAAGTAGGAGAGATGATCTTAGAGAGATAACGTCTTTTGAGAGGAGGAAGCCATGTTTTTAGAGGAGATAGAGGAAAAGAGAAGAAGCAGGCTGAAAATAATAGAGGAGCATGTAAAAAACGGCGTGGTCTTCGATGACGAATTCACGGCTTATATCGACTGCGGCGTGACTATAGGCGCGGGAACTCATATCGGGCCTTGCGTCACTCTGAAGGGCGATACGAGCATAGGCAAATCATGTGTGATCGGACAAAATACGGTCATCGAGGATTCAAACATAGAGGACGACGTAGAGATAAAAAGCTCAGTCATCACACAGAGCACTGTCGGAAGCGGCACCAAGGTAGGCCCGTTTGCATATATGAGGCCGGGCAGCCATGTGGGCAGGGACTGCAAGATAGGGGACTTCGTAGAGGTGAAAAATTCCACCTTAGGAGACGGTACCAAGGCGTCCCATCTGACATATATAGGTGACTCAGATATAGGCAGCGGAGTAAACTTAGGCTGCGGAGTCGTATTTGTCAATTATGACGGTACCAATAAATATCGTTCGGTAGTAGAAGATAATGCGTTCATAGGATGCAACAGCAACCTTGTCTCACCAGTAAGAGTGGGAGAAGGCGCTTATATAGCTGCGGGAAGCACAGTGACAGAAGACGTGGAAGGGGACGCTCTTTACATTGCCCGCGCAAAAGGGTCTGAGAAACCCGGCTGGGTTTCTTCTAAAGGGATTTTGAAGAAGAAAAAGTAAAAGTACTTATGAAAACGAGAAGGCGAGGTAGAAAAAGTGAGAAGCGGAGTATTTGCTGACTACAAAATCTTTACAGGTAATTCTAATCCTGCATTTGCGGAGGAGATCGCAGGCATAATGGGTAAGCCTTTAGGCAAGTCCACGGTGACTAAATTCAGCGACGGAGAGATATCAGTCAACATCTGGGAAACGGTGAGGGGCCTTGACGTCTACATAATCCAGTCAACTTGCAGCCCGGTAAACGATAATCTTATGGAGCTGCTCATAATGATAGACGCTATGAAGAGAGCTTCGGCAGGAAGGATCAACGCCATAATCCCTTATTACGGATACGCAAGACAGGACAGAAAAGCTAAGGCCAGAGACCCTATCACGGCCAAGCTTGTAGCCGATCTCATCATGGCCGCCGGCGCAGACAGAGTACTGACTATGGATCTGCACGCCAATCAGATACAAGGCTATTTCGATATTCCGGTAGACCACCTTTTGGGAATGCCGATCCTCGCTAAGTATTTTAAAGAAAGACATATGGACGATCTGGTAGTCGTCTCTCCGGATCACGGCAGCGTAACCAGAGCCAGAAATCTGGCTCAGTATCTAAACTGCCCTATAGCCATAATAGACAAGAGACGTCCCGAGCCTAACAAGAGTGAAATAATGAATATAATAGGCAATATCGAAGACAAGAATTGCATCATAATAGACGATATGATAGACACGGCGGGAACCATCTGCAATGCGGCCAACGCCATCAAGGATCTGGGAGCCAGATCGGTGAGGGCGGCCGCCACTCATCCCGTTCTTTCAGGTCCTGCCGTAGACAGGATAAAGGCTTCGGCTATAGAAGAACTGGTTCTTCTCAATACAGTTCCGCTTCCGGAAGAAAAGAAGCTATCGAAGATGACATTCCTGTCAGCCGCTCCGCTTTTTGCAGAGGCTATGACAAGAGTATTTACCAACGGCTCCATCAGCGTGCTGTTCGATTAGAATAAGAAATCAAAAGATCACCGATACTCCCTTTGAGTATCGGTGATTCAGACAACAGAGGGAGAAAGCTATGTACATAATAGCCGGACTGGGAAACCCCGGGAAAAAATACGAGGAGACTCGTCATAACATGGGCTTTATGGCTGTTGACTTTCTGGCGGAGAAATATGACATAAAGGTAAACAAGATCAGATTCCGCGCACTGACGGGAGAAGGCAGAATCGCCGGACAGAAAGTCCTGCTGCTGAAACCTCAGACTTATATGAATCTGAGCGGAGAATCGATTAGACTGGCCTTAGAGTACTATAAGGTAAATCCCCAGGAGCTTATAGTCATATATGATGATATAGACATACAGGCGGGGATGATAAGAATAAGAAAAAAGGGCAGCGCAGGCACCCATAACGGAATGAGAAATATTCTTTATCATATACGGACGGAGGATTTCCCGCGCATAAGAGTGGGTATCGGCTCCGGCAGGAAAGAGGATATGATCGACTATGTGACCGGCAGCGTACCAAAGAACGAGATTACACTTCTCAAGGAGGCAGCTGACAAAGCGGCCTGCGGAGCGGCCTGCATAGTGGAGAAGGGAATAGAGAAGGCTATGAACGAATACAATATAAAAAGCGCTGGAATAACCCCGTCCCCATAGAAGGCGGGATTGTTCCAGCCACGATTTGGCCGGAGAAAGAAAAGAAAGCAGTAGAGGAAGTTAAAAATGATCAACATTACGGGTGTGTCGGATGCCCGAATAGCTCCCATAGCCGCGCATATAGCAGAGGAAGAAAGTCAGACCATAATTATCGTTCCTACCCTCATAAGGGCCCAGCGATTAGCATCGGACCTTTCTTTTTTTGTCAGGGATAAAGAAATTCTCGTGCTGCCTGAAGAGGAGCAGGTATTCTTAAAATATAACGCAAGAAATCAGGACAGACTGATCGAAAGAATGAAAGCACTCAAGGCGCTCAGGACCGGAAAGCCGGTCGTCATAGTAGCGCCTGTTTCTGCTGCAGTAAAGAAGATAAGCCCTCACAGCATATTTGAGGAAAATGTCATGACCCTGTCGATGGGACAGGAAATCGAACCTGCCGAGTTAAAAGAAAAGCTGGTAACCATGGGATATGAATACGCCCATATGGTAGAGGGACACGGGCAGTTCAGCATAAGAGGAGGGATAACAGACATATTTACGCCGGACGGCGACCATCCCTACAGAATAGAATTTTTCGGAAGCAGCGTGGACTCCATCAGGACTTTTGATATAGATACGCAGCGTTCGGTGGAAAATCTTAAAGACGTTCAGATATACCCGGCTCAGCAGATAACTGCCGGAGGGGAGACTTTTAAAAGAGGCGCTTCTATCATAAAGAGAGAGTACGAAAGGCAGGCCGACAAGCTAAAAAGCACGTCTCCTGAGGCTGCAAAGAAGCTTAGAGAAACATCTGCGCAGGTCTGCGAATGTATAGAAAACATCTCCAACATGCAGCTTCTGGAAAATTATATACATTACTTTTACGACCGGACGGAATATATATGGGACTATATGGATTCGGGAAGAGTAATGCTGGACGATCCGGAGAGAATCTTTGAAATCCTCGATCTGAGAGAACAGGAATTGAAAGACGACTTCAAGGTTCTGCTGGAGAGAGGCCAGGTGATCCCTAAAGATTCAAAACTCATCGGAGGCATATATGACCTTAAGGAAGTCCTGGCGAGAAAGTCTACGGTCATATTTACCCCTTTCCCTAAGAGAATCAGGGGCATTGACGCCTTCGACAAGATATATAATGTGAACAGCCGGCAAGTGATAAATTTTGGAGGCAATCTCAATCTCTTCGAGTCTGAACTTAAGGCTTATGACAGAAAAGGTTATGATATAACCATAGTCGCAGGGTCTGAGGAAAGGCTTTCCAACCTGAAAGACCTTGCCTCAAGAATGGGGCTGGAAGAAAAGATCACCTTCGCCAGGGGAACGCTGACTGCCGGAATAGATTTCCCGGAGGAAAAACGCTGCTGGATAAGCGAAAACGATATATTTAAATACAGCAAGAAGACAAAAAACCGCAGGACTTTCAAAGAAAAGGGACAGAGGATCAAGTCTTTTTCCGATCTTGCCAGCGGAGATTATGTAGTTCATGAAAATCATGGAATAGGCAAGTTCATAGGCATCGAACAGCTCAAAGTCCAGGGAGAGAAGAAGGATTATATAAAGATAAAATATGCCGGAGACGATATGCTCTATGTCCCGGTGGAACAGATGGATATAGTCCAGAAATATATAGGCGGCGACAGCGCATCTCCGAGGATCAACAAGCTTTCGGGAGGAGAATGGAAGGCCACAAAGGCCAGAGCCAAGGCGGCGATAGCAGTATTTGCAAAGGATTTGATTGACCTCTACGCTCACAGAAAGATGGAAAAGGGCCACGCTTTTGAAAAGGACACCGTGTGGCAGAAAGAGTTCGAGGACAGTTTCCCTTATCAGGAGACAGAAGATCAGCTGCGTTCGGCAGAGGAGATCAAGAGAGATATGGAGAAGCCTTTTCCTATGGACAGACTTCTCTGCGGAGACGTGGGGTTTGGCAAGACTGAAGTGGCGGCCAGAGCTCTGTTTAAGTGCGTAGCCGAAGGAAAGCAGGCTGCCGTGCTGGTGCCTACCACGATCCTGGCCAATCAACATTACTTTACCCTCAAAGAAAGGTTCGAAAATTTTCCTTTTAATATAGAGATGCTTTCGCGTTTTAGGACTTCGGCTCAGCAGAAAAATATTCTGTCGGGACTTGAGAGCGGAGAGATAGATCTGGTGGTGGGCACTCACAAACTTCTCTCATCGGGGATCAAATTTAAGAATCTGGGACTTCTGGTCGTAGATGAAGAACAGCGCTTTGGCGTCGAACACAAGGAGAAGATCAAACAGCTGAAAAGTAACGTAGACGTCCTGACCTTGTCGGCTACTCCTATCCCCAGGACGCTGAATATGTCTCTGACAGGTATAAAGGATATGAGCGTCATAGAGGAGCCTCCCGAAGAGAGATATCCGGTGCAGACTTATGTCATGGAGCAGGACGACGGCCTGATACGGGATATAGTAGAAAGAGAACTGGGCCGGGGCGGGCAGGTCTATGTGGTATATAACAGAGTCAGAGGTATACATCAGATAGCCGCAAAGATACAGGAACTGGCGCCTTCCGCCCGCATTGCCGTAGGACACGGGCAGATGAACGAAAATCTTCTGGAAGACACCATGCTCAGTTTTATAAACGGTGAAAATAATGTCCTGATTTCTACCACCATAATAGAATCCGGTATAGATATACCTAACGCCAACACCATGATAATAATGGACTCTGACAGGTACGGCTTGTCCCAGCTTTACCAGCTCAGAGGAAGAGTGGGCAGAGCCAATCGTCAGGCCTACGCCTATCTCATGTATCAAAAAGACAAGGTTCTCGGAGAGGCGGCGGAAAAGAGGCTCAAAGCCATAAGAGAATTTACCGAGTTCGGGGCAGGTTTCAAGGTGGCTATGAGAGATCTGGAAATCAGGGGAGCCGGAAATATGCTGGGCACCGAGCAGCACGGACACATGGTAAATATCGGCTATGAGCTTTACTGCAAGATGGTGGACGACGCCGTAAGAGCTTTAGAAGGCGAGATAGTAAACGAGGACAGGGAAGAGACGACGGTAGAGCTTAAAGCTTCGGCTTACATACCGGAGACTTATATTTTTAGCGAGCCTATAAAGCTCCAGATGTATAAGAAAATAGCCTCTGTAAGGACCAGAGATGATGAAGACGAGATAATAGATGAACTTACCGATCGCTTTGGAGACGTACCTCAGCAGACCATAAATCTGATAAAGATATCCCACATAAGGTATCTGGCGGGACTGATGTCTGTCACTGAGATAAAGCAGAACGAGAATAAAGTCGTACTCAGCTTCGACGCTAAAAATCCCCTCAGCGGGTTCGGCCTGGCCAGCGCCACATCTGCTTTTGGGCAGAGATTGTTTATTCACGGCGGCAATCAGCCTTTTATCAGGCTTACCATAGGGCCGTCTGTCCAGAAGGGACGGCTTGCTCAAAATCGAAAACTCTATGAGATTTCCAAAAGCAAGCAGTATACTGGTACTGAGAATCTTGACGATACTCTGAAGCTTTTGGAAATATTGGCCGAGAACAGAAAGTCGGCCGGCAGGTAGAAAATTTAATTTCAATATGTTATAATATGGATAGATAGGGGGAACGAGAATGAAAAGAATATTTACCATATTGGCATGTATCTTTACCGCCGCAGTTTTTATGCCGGCAGCTGTGTTTGCAGACGGAACTTTGCAGGTGCCTCCCACAGGTGATGAGAGAAATCTAACTCTTTGGATAGTCGTCATAGCCGCGGCAGCTGTGGCGGGAATAATCCTGGCAGTGATAAAACTAAAAGGAAAGAATAAGCAAGACTGAAAGGGACGCCGGCTTATGACAGCCGGCGTCTTTTACGTATGCAAGTAAAAGCCCTGCGTTTTATGCAGGGCTTGCCGGGTGTGAATATTTAGTTTTCCATCTGGCGGGCCAGAAAAGAAGCTCCTACTTCTGCTACTTTTAGCTCAGCTTCGCCAAGAGGTCTGTCATCTTTGGCGAGAATTGTGATGGAGCCGATAGGGTCTCCCTGAGATATGATGGGTACTACGATTTTAGAATCATTTAAGTAGCGGTTTTTGCTCTGGATGATCTTATCCAATTCGGGATCTATGCGCTTATCGGCGTATTCTTTGCGTCCGGAGCCTGAGGCTGCGATGACTTGATCTGTATCTGAAACTATGATAGTTCCGCCGAGAATCTTCGATACCGTTTCTGCGTATTCTCCTGCGAATTGGCTCAGTTCATTGATAGGAGAGTATTTCTTCAGTATGACTTCTCCGGTGTTTCCCGTATAAATTTCCAAAGGATCGCCTTCTCTGATCCTTAAAACTCTTCTTATTTCCTTCGGCACTACCACTCTGCCGAGGTCGTCGATCCTTCTTACAATTCCTGTAGCTTTCATAGATTTAACACCTTTCAAAGATAATTTTTCGTTTACAATTTTAGTATCTGCTTCCAAAGTTTTTTTATACGAATTAAATTTACCAATATTGTAAAAAGAAACTTAAGATCATCACTGGTAATAGAAACAGCTTACTCGCTATGACTTCGGATCCGGGGGAAACTATAAAATCATTGGAAAAAGTTGTGAAAGTATGATAAAATCAATAGTTGAATATATACCGATTGTTGAAAGAGAAGAGGGAGAAATATGATTTTCAAAGATATCACTATATTAGATGAAAATTTTGAAATAAAAGATAATATGTATGTAGTAACAGCAGGGAGCCGCATAAAATATATAGGGAAAGAAATGCCCGAGGGCGATTTCGGAAGACAGTATGAGGGAAAAAACAAACTCCTGATGCCGGGATTTTTTAATTCCCACGCCCATTCGCCCATGTCCCTCATGAGAGGATACGGCGAAAATCTGGCCCTGCAAGACTGGCTGAATAAAAAAATATTTCCCTTTGAAGATAAGCTCTCCGGCGAGGCAGTGTACTGGGGAACGCTCCTATCCTATGCCGAATCTCTGCGGTTTGGCATAGTGTCGTCCAGCGAGATGTATTATTTTATGGACGATATGGTGAAGGCCGCCATAGACAGCGGGATAAAAGCCAATATCTCAAGAGCCATAGTCAATTTTGACGAGAGTGATCCGTGGCTTCTGCCTTCGATGCAGGAGATGAAACGTTCTTTTGAAGAATATCATAACATATATGATGAAAGAATAAAGATTGACATGAGCATACACGGAGAGTATACGTCCAATCATCTGGCGGTGTCGGCAGTGACGGCTTATGCCAAGGAAAAGGGGGCGCGCATGCATGTCCACATCTCCGAGACCAAGACGGAGCATGAGGAATGTAAAGAGAGGCACGGAGGCAAGACTCCAGTGCAGTATTTTGACAGCCTCGGTATGTTTGACGTACCGGTCACAGCTGCCCACTGCGTATGGATAGAGGGCGACGACTACGATATACTTAAAACAAAAAATGCGACGGTAGCTGCAAATCCGGTGAGCAATTTAAAACTTGCCAGCGGAGTAAGCAACGTGCCTGAAATGCTGAAACTGGGTCTCAATGTCGCCATAGGCACCGACAGCACGGCCAGCAATAACAGCCTCAACTTCATGGAGGAGATGAAAGCCTTTTCCATCGCGCCAAAAGCGTGGTTTAAGGATCCTCAGGCCGTATCGCCGGCGGAGACGCTTTATGCGGCGACGAGAGCGGGAGCTATAGGCCAGGGAAGAGAGGACAGCGGTATCATCAGAGAAGGAGCAAGAGCGGATATGATCGTATTAGACTTGTCCGGCCCTCATATGCACCCTGTCCATGATTTGAGAAACAATATAGTCTATTCTGCTTCGGGAAGCGACGTGTGCCTGACTATGGCAGACGGAAAAGTATTGTATGAGGGCGGAGAGTTCACCACGATAGACCTGGAGAAGACCATATTTGAAGCAGAGAGAGCTACCGAAAAAATTTTAAATCAGCTTTAAAAGAAAGGAAATTACTGATGGCAAACAGTAAGATACTTAAAGGAACCGCTATACTGGGTATAGCGGGAATCTTTGTGAAAATACTAGGGGCGGTGTTCAGAATACCTCTGACGGCTCTTATAGGAACCGAGGGAATGGCATATTACGGTTATGCGTATCCCTTATACTCATTATTTCTCGTAATAGCTACTGCAGGTATTCCTGTCGCCATATCGAGAATGGTATCGGAAAAGATAGCGTATAACGATTTTTCCGGCGCCCAGAGAGTATTCAGAGTTTCAAGATGGCTGCTGCTTGCCATAGGAGTATTCGCCTTTGCAGTCTGTTTTTTCGGAGCCGAACTCATAGCAAAATACGTTTCTAAGGATATGGGAGCGGTACTGCCCATAAAGGCCATAGCCCCTGCGCTTATATTCGTGCCGGTCATGTCGGCCTACAGAGGATATTTTCAGGGCAGACAGAATATGAACCCCACCGCCATATCTCAGTTTATAGAGCAGATATTCAGGGTAGCGGTAGGACTCATACTTGCCTCGGTAATGGTGGCGCAGGGTCTTGAAATGGCCGCCGCCGGAGCGACTTTTGGAGCGACGGTAGGCTCGATAGCAGGCCTTTTGATAATAATGCTCATATATGCTTTAAATAAGAAAGCCATAAATTATCATCTCAGACAGAGCCGTCAGATTCACACAGAGAGACGGAAAAAAGAGAAGACGATGGCTATTGTCAAGCAGATACTCATAATAGCCATACCTATAACTATAGGAGCTTCTATTCTTCCTCTGGTCAATTTTGCCGACAGCGCCATAGTCACCAGAAGACTCCTGGACGGGGGATTTACTGATGTGGAAGCCAGAGAGCTCTGGGGACAGCTGAGCGGATACTGCAACACGATGGTAGGACTGCCTCAGGTTCTGACTCAGGCCGTGGCCGTGGCTATGGTACCTGCTATAGCCGCCGCATATAGACTGAGGAACAGAGCGGAAATAGACGAGAACATCAACTTGGGCATGAGAATCAGCATGATAATCGGAATGCCCTGCGCCGCAGGCATGATAGCCCTTGCGGAGCCTATATTGCTGCTTCTCTTTTCGTCAGAGGCGGCCAGCGCCATAAGCGCGGCGCCTACGTTGATGGTGATGTGCCTGGGCGTTCCCCTGATGGCCCTTCTGCAGACGACTAACGGTATCCTGCAGGGAGTAAACCGCCAGGTGCTGCCCATGAAAAATCTGGCTATAGGAGCGGTGGCTAAGATCATCCTGACTTACGTTCTGGTGGCTATACCGTCGCTGAACATAAAGGGAGCCGCCATAGGATCAGTCTTCGTATACGGCATAGCGCTGATACTGAATCTCAGGGATATGAAACGGTATACGAAGGTAAAAGTGGATTTCATGCTGACATATATCAAGCCTACGGCAGCTTCGGTGATAATGGGAGTATGCGCGTTCGCTTCGTATAAGATACTGTTCGGAGCCCTTGGAAGCAACAGCCTTGCGACTTTAGGGGCGGTGGTTGTAGGAGTCATCGTTTATGGCGTCTTGATACTGGCGACAAAAGCTATAACCAAGGAAGAAATAGGAAGGCTTCCAAAGGGCGGAAAACTGGTTAAAATCTTAGATAAATTCATAAAATAGAGGAAACAATGATGAAAAAAGAATACGCTCATTTAGCCGCTTCGGCCCCAGAACCCGGAGAGGCCATAGAAAGGATAAAAGAGATCGTATCGATTCTCCGAAGAGAGTGCCCGTGGGATAAAAAACAGACTCATGAGACTCTGAGAGGGTGTATGATAGAAGAAGCCTATGAAGTAGTGGAGGCCATAGACAATAAGGACCGGGACAATCTGAGAGAAGAACTTGGAGATGTGCTGCTGCAAGTGGTATTTCATTCCAATTTATCGGAAGAAAATGGAAACTTTGATCTGACAGATGTGATAAACGATGAATGTGAAAAGATGATAAGACGGCATCCGCATGTTTTTTTGCAGGAAATATCAAATAATCACATAAAATCTATTGACAAAGCACTTGAAAAATGGGAAAATATCAAGGCGGAGGAGAAGAAGAACACCACAAAGACACAAGATCTGAAAGGTGTGCCCAACGCATTGCCGGCTTTGATAAGAGCTGCAAAAGTCCAGAAAAAAGCTGCTGAAGTAGGTTTCGATTGGAATGACGCTCAAGGCGCCTTGGACAAGATTAGAGAAGAGACAGATGAGCTTACGGAGGCAGGGAACCGGGCAGAAGTTACTGAAGAACTCGGAGATCTGTTGTTTTCTGTAGTAAACGCAGCGAGATTTCTCAAGGTAGATCCGGAGGACGCCCTCAACATGGCAACAAAAAAATTCATCAGACGATTCGCTTATATCGAAGATAGAAGCTTGTCTTGCGGAAGGCTTTTAAAAGATATGAGTTTGGAAGAGATGGACGAGTTGTGGAACGAAGCGAAAAAGTCGGAAAATGGGATTTGATCTCAAACAATTATTTTAGGAGGAAATTTAGATGAACAAGGCTGAACTGGTAGCTGCAGTAGCAGAGAAAACCAATTTTACTAAGAAAGACGCAGAATTAGCGATTAACGCATTAGTTGCAAGCATTGAAGATGCTCTGGTTAAGGGTGACAAAGTACAGTTGATCGGATTTGGTACTTTCGAAACGAGAGAAAGAAAGGCAAGACAGGGAAGAAACCCAAGAAAGCCTGAAGAAGTTATAGAGATAGCAGCATCAAAGGCTCCTGTTTTCAAGGCAGGCAAGGCTTTAAAGGACGCTGTGAACAAATAGTTCATATGCTTTAAGGAGCCAAATGAGAATAGATAAGTTTTTAAAGAATTCCAGGCTCATCAAGCGGCGGACAGTCGCAAAAGATGCTTGCGATCAGGGCAGGGTTTTTATCAACGATAAAGCAGCCAAGGCCGGTTCGGAAGTGAAGGTAGGCGACGTCATAAGGATAGAATTCGGAAATAGCTCTATTTCCGCTAAGGTTCTTGTCCTCAGCGAATCCTGTAAAAAGGAAGCCGCAGCAACAATGTATGAAATAATATAAAGAAAGTCGGCGCAAAGTTGACTTTCTTTTTTTATGAGATGAATTTGACGGCATGAGTGCTTGGGGTTATAGATCGGTCGAAAGCTCTCTGATTATCTTACCTCTCAGCATCTCGAAATTTTCTTGAGAATTTTTAATCTTCCCCTCGCTCATAAGAAGAGCAGTACCTGAGGTGAGGACTGAAACTCCGAATGTCGCCGATGATCTGAAAGCTGTTTTCTCTTCCGATGGATATAACCGACGTATCTGTTCCGTTATCTTGTGATCGAAAGAATCGCTGTTCATACCGTACAGAGGGTTTGCGATCTTGAATCTGATATTTGCAAGACACAGCGAAACGATTCTTTCCACCGGATCCTCCACCGATGATATTATCTGATCGGCCAGATGATTCCACTTTTCTTCGACGAAGGCGATAGTCGCTCTTATAAATTCTTCTTTATTTTTAAAATGTTTGTAAGGAGCCGCGCAGCTGGCTCCGCAGGCCGCGGCGACCCGCCTGAGGGAAAAGTCTCCCATGCCGTGGGTCATAATTTCGTCTATCCCCGCTGTCAAGAGCTTTTCTTTCAGCATTACGGCGCTGTCTATATCTTCCATAGTTTCTCCTTAAAAGTTAATGGTGTTAACCTTATTATAAACTCTCAGTAAGAATTGTGCAATATTTTTTAAAGATTAGTTGACTTTTCAACGAAAAATGCTTATAATTCAAGATAGTTAACAGTGATAACTTAAGAGGTGAATATGACGAATAAGACTACTCAGGAATTGAAAGAAATAAGACGAGGCATAACGGAAGTAGATAATAAGATGGCGCTGCTCTTCAAAGAGAGGATGGCCCTTGTGAAAAAAGTCGGAGAATATAAGAAGACTAACGGTCTGCCGATATATGATCCTGCAAGGGAGGCTCAGGTGCTTCAGGGCGGAACAGAGCGAATGGATGATCCCGATCTGAAATCGTATTATGTGAATTTTTTAAAAAGCGTAATGGAGATAGCCAGGAGATATCAGAGCAACATTTTAGAAGGTCTAAAGGTAGGATATTCAGGCACGGAAGGCGCTTTCGCTCATATAGCGGCTTCTAAGATATTTCCTACGTCCCGGAAGATAGCGTATGCTGGATTTAAGAAGGCATACGAGGCAGTGGAAAGAGGAGAGTGCGACTGTGCGGTGCTTCCTGTAGAAAACAGCTTTGCAGGGGACGTGGACCAGGTAAACGACCTGATGTTTTCCGGCAGTTTATTTATAAACGGCATGTATGACCTGGCTGTTACTCATGATCTTCTCGGCATAGAGGGAACGGCTCTTAAAGATATAAAGACAGTGGTGAGCCATCCTCAGGCCTTGTCCCAGTGCGCCTCGTTCATAAAGGATAACGGATTTGACGAAGTAGAGTATTCCAACACGGCTCTTGCCGCAGAATATGTCAAGTCTGAAAACGACAGATCTGTCGCGGCTATCGGAAGCGCCGAATCGGCAAAACTTTTCGGACTCGAGGTCGTAGCCAGAAGCATAAACGACGACAGATCCAACACCACCAGATTTGCTGTGTTTTCCAGGGTGGAAAGCAGGGCTTCCAACACCACTGACAATCCCTACTTTTCATTGATGTTCACAGCCAGAAACGAGGCCGGCTCTCTGGCCGAGGCTCTCAGCATTATCGGCCGCCATGGCTTCAACATGAGGACTCTTCGTTCAAGGCCGATGAAAGAACTTATGTGGCAGTATTATTTCTATGTGGAAGCATCGGGAGATATATACGGAGATGACGGCAGACAGTGTCTAAAAGAAATGAAGAGCTGCTGCGATATGATAAAGGTGGTCGGCTCTTACGCCAGCATAGAGGATCAGGAGATTTAATGATGAGAATACCTGTAGATTTAGGAAAAGACAGTTACGATATAATTCTGCTTGAGGGAGCCTTAAGCAGAGCGTCAGAATTTGCGGATCTTAAGAGAAAAGTATTGATAGTCACCGACAGCGGAGTGCCTTCTCAGTATTATGAGAAAGTGGCGCAGCTCTGCAAAGAACCGGTGATTGCAGTTATTCCGGCCGGAGAGGATTCTAAATCCATGGAGAACTTTGAGAAGCTCTGCCGCCTCATGCTGGAAAATGGATTCGGCCGAGGCGACTGCGTAGTGGCTGTGGGCGGAGGCGTTTCCGGAGATCTGGCAGGGTTTGCTGCCTCATGCTACATGCGTGGCGTGGATTTCTACAACATGCCTACGACTCTCCTCTCTCAGGTGGATTCGTCGGTAGGCGGAAAGACTGCCGTAGATCTGTGCGGTATTAAAAACATAGTGGGCGCCTTTTATCAGCCCAAAGCGGTGATAATAGATCCTCTCGTCTTGAAAACTCTGGATGCAAGGCAATTTTCCTGCGGAGCAGCCGAGATAATAAAGATGGCTGCATGCTTTGACAGGGGATTTTTTGAGACCATCGAAAAGAACAGGATCGAAGATGATCCTGAAATGTTCATAGCCGGAGCTTTAAATATAAAGAAAGACGTAGTCCAAAGGGATGAGAAGGAATCGGGACTGAGGCGGGCTCTCAATTTCGGCCATACTTTAGGTCACGGAATCGAGAGCAACACGGAACTTCTTCACGGAGAATGTGTCTCCATAGGAATGATACCTATGTGTTCGGCAAAGATACAAGAAAGAATGAAAGCCGTTCTCCGAAGGGAGGGGCTGCCTGTAAGCCTGTCTGAGGCGGCCGTTCAGGGCAAGACTGTATTGCCTGAGGAAAGCCCGGAGGATCAGGTTCGCATCATAGTCGAGGCTGTGCTTCACGATAAGAAGGCTCAGGACGGAGAAGTAGTCACAGTTCAGGTAGATGATATCGGAAGCTGCAGTTTTGTAAAGATGGACAGTCAGCAGATTTTAAAGTCCCTGAGAGAGGTTTTATGATGAAAAATACTATAGGAAACGCATTGACGCTGACGCTGTTCGGCGAGAGCCACGGACCTGCCATAGGAGCGGTGATAGACGGCATTTCCCCGGGAATAAAGATAGATGAAGAGTATATAAAGGCCAGGCTCGACCAGAGAAAGCCTTACGGGGAGAGCTCTACCAAGAGACGAGAGCCGGACGTAGCCGAAATAATCAGCGGAATGTTTGACGGATATACTACGGGCACTCCCCTTACGATGATCATAAGAAACTGCGACACAAGAAGCGGAGACTATGATCGGCTCAGAAGCGTGGCAAGGCCTTCTCACGCCGATCTGACGGGCTTTTATAAATATGGAGGCTATGGCGACTTTCGAGGCGGCGGCCATTTTTCGGGAAGGATCACAGCCGCTATAGTGGCTTCCTGCGCTGTGATAATGAAAGCTCTCGAAGATAAGGGAATCATGATAGGGACCCATATCAGCAGCTGCAGGGGAGCCTGCGACAGAGGCTTTGAAAACTATGAAGAAGATATAATCTCTCTGAGAGAAAAACGCTTTCCTGTACTGGGAGACGGAGCGGATATAGAGAGAGAAATCCTTGAGGCGGCCCGCGAGGGGGACAGCGTAGGAGGCGTACTTGAGACGGCTGTCATCAATATGCCGGCAGGCGTAGGAGAACCGTGGTTCGATACTATTGAAGGGATGCTCTCTCATGCAGTATTTTCCGTTCCTGCCGTGAAGGGTATAGAGTTTGGCGCCGGCTTTGGGATAACGAAGCTCAGAGGTTCACAGGCCAACGACGAGATGACCTATGAAGGAGGAAGAGTCGTTTCTGTGAGCAACAACAGCGGAGGCATAAACGGAGGCATTTCCAGCGGTATGCCTATAATATTCCGTACGGCCATAAAACCTACGGCGTCTATCTATAAGGAACAGGACACGGTAGATTTCAGAAAAAAAGAGAACACTAAGCTTACCATACACGGAAGACATGATCCTGCCATCATCCACAGAGCAAGGGCGGTTATAGACGCAGTTACCGCCCTTACGATAGGCGACCTGCTCATCGCAAGATACGGCAGCGATTTTCTCAGGAGTGAAAAATGATTAAGTATGGACTCATAGGCGAAAAGCTGACCCACAGCTTTTCAAAGGAAATACACGAAGAAATAGGAAGATACGATTACGGTCTTTTGGAGATTCCAAGGACTGAGATCGGGAAGTTTTTAAAGGAAAAAGATTTTAAAGCCGTGAATGTGACTATCCCATATAAGAGAGAAGTCATTCCCTTTCTCGACGAGATATCAAAGGAAGCTAAAGCTATAGGATCGGTAAACTGCATAAGAAATGACGGAGGCCGGCTAATAGGGCACAATACGGATTTTGACGGGCTTTCTGCCTTAGCAGATTATGCGGGAATCGACATGAGAGAAAAGAAAGTCTTGATCTTGGGGACCGGCGGCACCTCGAACACCGCTCTGGCGGTAGCTAAGATGGCAGGAGCGTCAGAAGTGTACAAAGTCAGCCGGCGAGCCGCAGGCAGCGACAGGGTTTTGGGGAGAGATGAAGCACCTGTAGTTACATATGAAGACGCGCGCAGGCTCTGCAAAGACGCAGAAGTAATCATCAACACGACTCCGTGCGGAATGTACCCAAATATTTTCTCTAAGGCCATAGACCTTGAGGACTTTAAGCGCCTTGACGGAGTGCTGGACGTCGTCTATAATCCTTTGAGTACCATGCTGATAGCTCAGGCCAGATCTATGGGCATAAAGGGTGAAGGGGGACTCTATATGCTGGTGGCGCAGGCTGTCAAGGCTGCGGAATTCTTTCTTTCATGCGAATATGAAAAACAGGAGATTGACCGCATATATGAAAAAATATATAAAAAGAAACTCAACATAGTGCTGACCGGCATGCCCGCCAGCGGAAAGACTACCGTAGGCAGGATCATAGCCCAGAGGCTTAACAGAGAACTTATAGATACAGATCTGCTCATAGAAAAGGATCAAAACATGACCATCTCTCAGATATTCGATCAATTTGGAGAGAATTATTTCAGGGATGTGGAAACTCGCATAATAAAGGAAGCTGCGGGAAAGACAGGAACTGTCATATCTACGGGAGGCGGCGCAGTCCTGAGAAGAGAGAACATGGAAGCGCTGAAATTAAGCGGCAGAATCTTCTTCAGAGACAGAGATCCGGCTGCGCTGACGCCTACTTTAGACAGACCTAAGGCTTTCAACAGAGAAGAGATCATGAAGCGTTACGAAGAAAGATATGATATATATGTTTCTACTGCCGATCATATCATAAAGAGCGAGGAAACGGCAGAAGAAGCCGCGCTTGAAGTCCTGGAGGAATTTAAATGAACATTGTAGTTATAAATGGACCTAATCTGAACATGCTTGGCATAAGGGAACCGGACAAATACGGAAATGAAACTTATGAGATGTTAACAGAGAAGATAACCTCTCACTGCGAGAATAAAGGAATAACGGCAGAATTTTATCAGTCTAATCACGAAGGAGATCTGGTGGACAGGATACAGCAGGCTTATTTCGACGGAGCTGACGCAATAGTCATAAACCCGGGGGCATACACCCACACGAGTATCGCGCTTCTGGACGCTCTCAAGAGCGTATCGCTTCCTGCCGCAGAGGTTCATATTTCAGATGTGGCGGCCAGAGAGGATTTCCGGCAGATAAGCTACATAAGGCAGGCTTGCGGCTTTACGGTCTTCGGGCACGGAACGGACGGTTATCTGGAAGCAATAGATTATCTTGCCGAAAATACATTGGGGAGATCATCAAAAGAAGAGACGGAGAGTAAGAGATGAAAGTAAGGATAAATAAAGGAGTGGCCAGAGGGCGCATTGATGCTCCCCCGTCCAAGAGTATGGCTCACAGGCTGCTGATTTGCGCCGGATTGTCCGAGGGAGAGTGTACTGTCCACGGCATATCTGAATCAGAAGACGTCCTGGCTACTCTGGACTGCCTAAAAGCCATAGGAGCCAAATGGAAGAGGGACAAAGACGCTATAACTGTCACGGGGGCAGACATCAGAAAAATACCTGCAGGAAAGATACTCCCATGCAGAGAAAGCGGCAGCACTCTCAGGTTTTTCATACCCATATGTCTCGTTTCCGGTTCCAATGCGGTGCTTTCAGGAAGCAGAAGGCTTATGGAAAGACCCCTTGGCATTTATGAGACTATCTGCCGGGAACGGGGAATGATTTTTTCGAGAGATGAAGGAACGCTGATGATCAAAGGCCCTCTTAAACCTGGCAATTTTAAATTGGCAGGCAACGTGTCAAGCCAGTTTATCAGCGGACTCTTATTCGCTCTGCCGCTGCTTTCTAAGGACAGCAATCTGACTATAATTCCCCCGATAGAAAGCAGATCATATATAGACATGACCATGGCGGCTCTCCTGACTTTCGGAGTAGAGACATGCTGGAAAGACGAGAATACTATATATATAAAAGGCGGACAGAAGTATAACGCTTCGGAAGCTTATGTGGAGGGCGATTACTCCAACGCGGCCTTCTTCGAAGCTCTCAATGTATTCGGAGGAGAAGTGGAGATAGGGAATCTGCTGGAGAACAGTATTCAGGGAGACCGGGTTTACAAGAAGATGTTCAGCCAGCTAAAAGAGGGGACTCCTATATTGGATGTATCCGATTGTCCTGACCTTGGCCCCGTACTGTTTGCCGTAGCCGCCGCCGAAAACGGAGGAGTCTTTTCGGGAACCAGCCGCCTCAAGATAAAGGAGAGCGACCGGGGAGAGGTGATGGCCGGAGAACTGAGAAAGTTCGGAGTCTCTGCCGCCGTATATGATGATGAGATAACTATATATCCGGCAAAGTTTGAAAAACCCTGCCGGGAGCTAAAAGGACACAACGATCACAGGATAGTCATGTCAGAAGCGGTGCTGCTGACCCTCACGGGAGGGGTAATAGACGGAGCTGAGGCTGTCACCAAAAGCTTTCCTGATTTTTTCAAAAAATTAAATTCCCTGGGAATCGAGGTAGAAGAAATTGAAGATTGACGAAAATACTAATATATTGATAATCGGACTTGGAATAATAGGCGGAAGCTATGCCAGAGGATTCACTAAGGCGGGGTATAGAATCCACGCTATAGATACGGACGAGGAGACGATAGAGTACGCTCTTAAAAACGGCATAGTGGCCGAAGGCACTACCGAGACTGACAGAAAGATGATAGAATCGGCAGACCTTGTGATTTTCGCCCTTTATCCTCACATATTCAGGGAATGGATAGAGAAGAACCAGTGGTATTTTAAGAGCGGAGCGCTGATAACCGACGTAACGGGTGTAAAAGGATGTCTGGTCAGGGACATACAGAATTTTTTAAGAGAGGACTGCGAGTATATAGCGGCCCATCCTATGGCCGGCTGTGAAAAACTCGGCATAGAACACAGCGATGAGAAGATATTTTACGGGGCTAATTATATAGTCGTCCCGACAGAGAAGAACACTGATGAGGCGGTAAAAACTTGCAGCCGGATAGGTGAAATACTCAAGTTTGACCGCATATCTTATCTTTCTCCAGAAGAACATGACGAGATGATAGGCTTCGTATCTCAGCTCACTCACTGTATAGCCATGTCGCTGATGACGTGCAATCATACGGAAAAACTGGAAGATTATACTGGAGACTCGTTCCGAGATCTGACCAGGATAGCGCGGATAGACGAAACCATGTGGAGCGAGCTTTTTCTCCTCAATAAAGACGCGCTTCTTCACCAGATGAAGCTGTTCACCATGGAGGTCTCCAAGCTGGAGAGAATGTTGATGGAAGCGGATAAAGAAGGTATAAAGGACATGATGAGACGCTCCACAGCGAGAAGAAAACTGTTCGATAAAGAAGAGAACCGGGAGGAAAAAATATGAATATGGAATTCAGGCGTAAACTGCCTATACCTAAAGACATCAAGGAAATGTTTCCTATAAGCAGCGAGTATGCCGCCGAGAGAGAAGCAAAGGTAAAGGAGATTGAAGATATCCTTGCCGGTCGGTCAGATAAGTTTATATTGCTGATAGGCCCGTGCTCGGCAGACAATGAGGAAGCTGTTTTGGACTATCTTTCAAGGCTCAGAAAAGCTCAGGACAAGGTGGAGGAAAAGATATGCATAATTCCGAGGGTGTACACCAATAAGCCCCGCACCACCGGCATGGGATATAAGGGAATGCTTCATCAGCCTGATCCCAGCAGAAACGAGGACATGTTGAGAGGCATAGTCACCATAAGGGAAACCTACATAAGAGCCATGAAGGAGACAGGTTTTTTCTGTGCAGACGAGATGCTGTATCCTGAAAATTACAGGTATCTGAGTGACTTGCTTTCTTATGTGGCCGTGGGAGCCAGGTCTGTGGAAAACCAGTTCCACCGCCTTACTGCAAGCGGTCTTGATATCCCGGTAGGAATGAAGAACCCCACCAGCGGAGACCTCTCGGTCATGATAAACGCCATAACTGCGGCCCAGGGCTCCCATACCTTTATCTATAGAAACTGGGAAGTGGTCAGCAAAGGAAACCCATACGCCCATGTGATATTGAGAGGACATACCAATAAGAGGGGTCAGTCCATACCTAATTATCATTACGAAGATCTCAAGAGCGTTTGCGAGATGTACCTGAAAGCAGAGCTGAAGAATCCGGCGATAATAGTAGACGCCAATCACGCCAATTCCGGAAAGCAGTATATGGAACAGATAAGGATATCGAGAGAAGTTCTTCAGTCTAAAGAACTGAGCGAGGATATAGATAAGATCGTAAAGGGGCTTATGATAGAAAGCTACATCGAGGACGGATGTCAGCCTATCAACGGCGATAAATACGGCCAATCCATCACCGATCCTTGCCTGGGCTGGGAGAAGACAGAAAAGCTCATATATGAGATAGCCGAAAGAGTATAAAAGTTTGCAATATCGAAGGCTATATACGATGACGATCTGCTATCAGCTTTGTGCTGTACTGCTTTGTAAAAGATGAACCAGATTATGTAATTTTCATCTAAAATAAAAGGACTTTTCTGCAATCAAAACCACCAGTTAATTGTCCCTTAAGAGACAATATAAAAGGCTATCCCGACCAGGACAGCCTTTTTTCATTGCAGATCTTATTTAATTATCCTGACTACTATGACTCGCTGTATTATGGGGAGTAACACAAACACGAGAGCTGCAAAAATCACGCAGTTGGGTATCCTTGATATCACATAAGCGAAATAACCCATTCCGTTTGGACCGCCGAAAGTCAGATACAGAAAATATGTAGTTCCCAAAAGCTTGATCAGAAGCGATATTGCAGCTGCCAGCAGCGATCTGAGCCATAGAAGCTTGCCGGAGAGATCTTTCTTATAAAAGACCAGTCCGAAGGCAAGTCCAAGCAGAAAAAGCGTAAAAGTTATTCCGGGGTTAAAAGGACCCACGGGAAACAGTATAGCGCCTATGGCGTCTGCAAGGGCGTAGGTGAGGGCCGACCATAGTGGGCCGAAGATCACGGCTACTATGAATACGGGAATAAAGTCCACCGAAATGTGATAGACCGGAGTCGCCGGAAACACTCTGTTGATTATGAGAGTCATGGCGATCATCAGGGCCACCAGCACCAGCTTGTAGGACCTGCTGTAAACATTGTTTCGTTGCATTAAAAAATCTCCTTTCTCTATAGTGTGACTACACCATAGAGAAGAGGAGACAAAAATTCCCCGGTAACGATCAGTATATGATATACGATTCTTCTTTATACAGTGTAGCAGCGGACGCAATATTGTACCGCGGCTTTAGGGTCTGATATTCAAGGTCCCAAAAGCCTTCGTCTATGAGCGACATCCCATCTCATAGCACTTAACGCACAATATTTACTCTACTTGACTTGCATTATATCATAACATGGTTTATCAGACAAGAGCATTTAGCCGAAAACGACCGCCATACCATGACGGTATCATCTACATCGATCTTGTCCATGTTTGATTTTTTGTATTATAAGATGTTTTCGGGAGTTATCTTTTCTTTTGTCTTTAGAAACAGCATCTGGCCCGCTAAAGAATTCAGCTCTCCGGAAGAATTGGAAACATCCTCCGCATTCACATATTTATCGGCCTTAGCCAGACAATAATCTATCTCGCTCAATTCTTCGCTATTGAGAAAGAACAGAGCCTTTTTCTTATATTCGTTCCAGGCCTGTGAAAGCTCTGTCACCATGGCACGGCTGTCGTCCCAATCTTCTGCTTCTACTGCCGGAATAAGATCTGAATATATAAAGTCTGACATTTCATCGACTGATCTTGCGGAATAGCTGTCAAAGAAGAGCCATCCGCCTATGAGAACGGCCACGATGGCTATAGATACGATCAGATCTCTCATACCTGCACCTCCTTTGCATACGGTCCTATTTCTTTTTCCGCAGTATAGATGTGTATCTTCTTTTCCGAATCGCAGAAAGCCAGGAATATGTCTTTTACAGAAGATATGCCTGCAGACTTGAGCTTATTGTCAAAATTGATTCTGTCTATCCCTGCCAGGATCAGGTTTCTGTCGTAGACTACGCCGTCGGAGACTACTATGGCAGGCAGCACGCCTTCGGATACGGGTATTTCCATGTCTTTAGGAGTCAGCGGCCTGTTCTTTGCCTTCGGTATTACCGAAAGCTGTCCGTTGGATTCTAATATGGCGTATTCCACATCGCTGATAGAAGGACAGTTCTCGAGACGAAGCTGCTCTAAAAGATCGGTACACGATATTCGCTGTCTTGTAAGCTCCTTGACGTTGAGCTTCCCCTTTTCTATCAGCATGGTGGGTTTTCCCGATATAAAGTTCTTGAAGGATTCACTCTTTATGGAAAGAAAAGAGATCAACACCTGCAGGAACATGAGCATGGTTATGGCGATTATACCGTTTATAAGAGAAGCGTCAGCAGAATCTATAGGTATAGCGGCCAGCTCGGCTATCATGAACACTATCACCAGCTGAAAGGGAGACATCTTTGAAAGTTCGGACTTGCCCATGATCCTTACAGCCAAAAGAAGCACCAAATACATTATCAAAGTTCTGATTGCAACTATTAACAAAATTTCCACCTCCAAAATCTTTTCTTTATATTGTTTGCAGAGAATTTGTTTGATATACTGTAAATTGCGATTAAGGAGAATTTGATAATGAAAAATCACAGCTCAGACTTAAACAGATCAGTTTTATACTTTTTCATCTACTGGCCGCTGGGTACTATCTGCCCGATGATAGGACAGTATCTGAGCTCCATCGGTTTCAGCGGAACTCAAGTGGGCATAATAACTTCTCTGGGGACGGGAACGGCTATAGTAGCCGGATTTTTTTGGGGAAAAATATATTCCGGCGTGACAAAAAAGAGATGCGTACTCATGGTGATGTGTCTTCTGGCCGCAGTCTTTGGATTTTTGAATACTGTGACCACTGATTTCGCCATTTACGCCGTCATATACAGCTGTATGTACTTCTTTCAGGGACCGGCTCACGGTATCGCAGATGCGCTGGTGCTCAGCAAAAGCAATAATTATCCTATAATAAGAGGGGCAGGCGCCGCAGGTTATGCAGTAGCCTCTTTTGTCGTAGGAAAATACGCTCAGGACAGAGGACTTGAGACTATCTTTTATCTGTATGCGGCGGCTTTTGTGATAGCGGCATTTCTCGTGATGAGAGAGTCTGAACCGCCTTCTGCAAGGCAAGAAGAGAGCGTAAAAATGAAGGATTTGTTTAAGAATAAGGTCTTCGTCAGGCTCCTCATATGCGCCTTTTTTATGACAGGAACCAGCATAGCCCACAATACATATTTCGGATATCTGTTCAGACAAGAAGGCGGAAGCGTAGCAGGGATAGGGACGGCGTTTTTCCTGATGGCCGGAAGCGAAGCTATAGTCATGGCGGCGGCTTCACGCTTTTCTAAAAAGATCGGAACGGAAAAAATGCTTCTCTTTGCCAGCATAGTCTTAGTTGCCAGATTTGCGTTTTATGCTACAGGGCCCAGCTATAAGCTGCTTCTGGGAAGCTTCTTCCTTCAGGGGCTTTCCGGCGGCATAATACTGATGGAGATAGTAAAATACTTTAATAAGATAGTGGAACCTCGCATGACCGGCATGGCCATATCTATCTATTACGCCCTCGGAAACAATTTCAGCGTAATAGTTGCAAGCCTGCTGGGAGGTATAATTTTAGACATAGCAGGCCCCCAGGGCGTATACGGTTTTTTTGCGGCTTTTAATGCTGCCGCAATAGTCCTTTATGTAGCCTTGGGAATGAGCAAAAGAAGATCGTAAATGACATTTAACGCGCGCCTTTGGGTTTCAAGAATAAGGCTACCAAAGGATACAGAAGAAGAGGCAGCCATAATATAGGGGCGTATAGACAGTAATTCAGAGAACTGTATCCGAGAGTGCCTGATACGAATATGGCAGTAGCGCTCCACGGCACCAGAGGTGAAATCCCTGTTCCTGTATCGAGAAATATAGATGTTATATGAGAGCGGCTTATGCCGTTCTTTTCATATATGGAATTGAGGGCCGGAGCTAAGATCGAGTTGGTAGCATAGTAATTTCCGGTAATGACAAAACATACCGTATGTATTATCACAGAAGATGTTATTATTCTTACCCTGCTTTTGGAATCATTGAAGATCTTGTCGAGAAGACAGGCGATTAGGCCCAGCTTCTTTATTATTCCTCCGAATGCCGCAGCAAAGATGAGGAGGGTTAATATCGAGGCCATGCTGTCTATGCCTCCGTAATTCAGCAGGTCATTGACGGAAGGATCGTCGCCGTAAGCATATCCCGAAAGCAGTCCCTCAAAAACGTCAGAAGCATCGTGACTCTGTATAAATAACGCTTCAAGGACTCCTGCGGCGATACCTGCCATAAAAGCCGGTATCGTCGGTATCTTGAGCAGTATCAGAGCGATGAGAAGAACGGGAGGCAATAAGGTGATGATGCCTACATCGAATTGCCCCGAGATCGCTTTCAGAAGGTCAGAAGCTTCCGACGCCTGAGAAACAGGCTGATCTGCAGAAGACATCCCCAGCAATATGTATATCACTGCCGAGACTATGAAAGAGGGGAGATTGGTAGCTGCTGCGGCTTTCATGGAGCCTATGGATGTGGTATCTGTCAGCTGACATGCCAAGACTACCGAGCTGGAAAGAGGAGACATCTTATCTCCTAATATGGCCCCCGATACTATAGTGCTGACAGTGTATATGGGAGATAGTCCTAAAGCGTTGGATATCCCCATGAACGCTATCCCGAGTGTGGAAATTGTTCCCCATGAGGTGCCTATTATCATAGATGTCAGCGAGCACATCAAAAAAGATATTATCAAAAAGAATTCTGCGTCTATAGCCTTAAGGCCTATACAGATCAAAGCGGGCACAGTTCCGCTCATTATCCAGCTGGCCACCAGCGCGCCTATCAGTAGAAGTATGATGATGGGAACAAGTATGCCGCTTATAGCTGTCGTGACTGATTCTTGTATGACGGAGTAAGGTATTTTCTTGATAGAGCCTACTATGCCGGCGAATATAGCTTCTAAAAGAAGAATGACGGAAATGGGCATTTCTATTATAAAAATGCCTGTCACCATTATCGCTGTTATTCCTGCCAGCATCCATAGAGATTCTCTGAAATTTAAAGTCATATCGCATCACCTAAAATATAAGATTTATGATACCTTGCTATACCCTTTTTCCGTGAAAACTACCCGGATTCATACGCAAGGATATGATCCCAAAGTTTACTATCATTATTTTATAAATTTTACCATATCTATAGTGATAGATAAAGTGATAATATTTAAAAAAGTTCCTGCCCGGCTTCCCTGCTAAAAGAGAAGCGGCAGCAGGCTGACAGCGTGAAAGCGAGCTGATGATTTTTCGATCTTGCAAAGCGTTTTGCTCATTATAATCGAGCGGAACGCTTTTTGATTTCTCTGATGACCTTCTCGTCGGATTTGTGAAAGTATTGTGAAAAGTTTTCCATATCGGTTGACAATGGCGTATTTCGGTGGTAGCATACTTAAATAATTTTAATTAAAATTTTTTAATTAAAATTATTTATTTAAAAAAATAAAAACATTTAAAAAAGGAGAATGAAGAGATGGATTTTGAAAAAATAAAAGAGATAATGGTGAACACACTCAGCTGTGACGAGGAGAAGATCGCTCCGGAAGCAGAACTGTCGGCAGATCTAAAGATAGACTCGCTGGACGCCGTTGAGCTGGTCATGGCCATAGAAGAAGAACTGGGCGTCAAGATACCTGATGAAGAACTGAGCAACATGAGAACAGTCAAGGATATCATGGATTGTGTAGAAAAATATCAGGCGTGATCATGGAAAAAAGAGACATTTTTGAGTTGCTGGGTCTCTTCGATAAGAGCAGCCTGACAGATCTGAATATAGAGGACGGCGAAACCAAGGTGAGCATGAAGAAACCATGTTTCGGGCAGCCTGCCATAGATACGGAAGGTGCAGAATCAAAAGACCGATACGAGGGAGAGGAACATGTCGGTGATATTGAGCAGGACGATATCGAATACATAAGATCTCCTATAGTAGGAGTGTACTATGCAGCTCCGTCTCCGGATGAAGCGCATTTCGTGGCGGTAGGGGACAGAGTAGATGAGGGCCAGACGCTGTGCATAATAGAAGCTATGAAGGTCATGAACGAACTGAAATCACCCTGCGCCGGAACGATACAGGCCATCTATGGCATGACAGGAAGCCTTGCAGAATACGGCCAGATCCTCTTCGAGGTGAAAAAATGCTAAAGCGCGTGCTGGTGGCCAACAGAGGAGAAATAGCCGTAAGGATAATAAGAGAGTGCCTGGACTGTTCCATAGAGGCAGTGGCGGTATATTCGACAGCAGACGAATATTCACTCCATGCGGCTATAGCCACAGATTCCGTATGTATAGGAGGCCCAAGACCTCAGGACAGTTATCTCAATATGAATAATATCATAGAGGCGGCTAAGGCTACCGGCTGCGACGCTATCCATCCGGGGTTCGGGTTCTTATCAGAGAACAGTGTCTTTGCCAAAAGATGCGAAGAAAGCGGAATCAGATTTATCGGCCCGTCTTCCGGCGTCATAAAATTGATGGGAGACAAGGCTTCGGCCAGAGAGCTGATGAAAAAAGCAGGAGTGCCTGTGACGCCAGGTTCGGAAGGGACAGTAAACGATGAAGATGAAGCGGCAGAGGTTGCTGCTCGGATCGGTTACCCTGTAATGATAAAGGCATCGGCAGGCGGAGGAGGCAGGGGAATGAGAAAGGCCCAGGACGAGCAGGAACTGAGAAGAATGTTCGCCGAGGCCTCCTGTGAGGCTGAAAGCTGCTTTGGAGATGGAAGCATCTACATAGAAAAACTCATATCAGACCCGCGGCATATAGAGATACAGATCATAGGCGATTCCTTTGGAAATATAGTTCAGCTGGGAGACAGAGATTGTTCTATACAGAGGAGAAATCAGAAGATGCTGGAAGAGGCGCCTGCCTGGGGCCTCGATGAGAGGCTCAGGACCGAGATGGCAGAAGCGGCAGTGAAAGCGGCGGCAGCGGCCGGATATGAAAGCGCAGGGACTGTGGAGTTCATAGTGGATAAAGATGAAAACTTTTATTTCATAGAGATGAACACCAGGATACAGGTGGAACATCCTGTCACAGAAGCAGTAAGCGGTATCAACATAATAAGAGAGCAGCTCAGGATAGCTTCCGGGATGTCTCTGTCTTTCGGGCAGGAAGACGTTGAGATTTTGGGACACGCCATAGAGTGCAGAATAACTGCTGAAAAGATTTTCGACGACTTTGCTCCGTGTCCGGGAACAGTAAGTTTCCTGCATCTGCCTGCCGGCGAAGGTGTAAGGGTGGACAGCGCTCTTTACAGCGGATGCGAGATAAGCCCTTACTACGATTCCATGGTAGCTAAAGTAATAGTCAGAGGAGATTCGCGCCTTGCTGCTATAAGAAAAATGAGAAGGGCTCTGGGCGAAACCGTCATAGAAGGCGTTGAAACTACCCTGCCCATACAATATCTTCTGATGTATGACAGTGATTTTATCAGAGGAAAGTACGATACGGGATTTATGGATCTGCATCTTGGTAAACTGCTGTCTCTGTATGAAGAAGCGGGAGGACGAGATGAATCCGTTTAGAAAGAAGAGGGCAGTTCTTTCTGCCCTTAAAGAGATAAAAGAGAACAACAGGACGATCATTTGCCCAAGATGCGGTTCTGAGTATAAAGAAGATATACTCGCAAAAGAGATGTACGTCTGTCCGGATTGCGGACATCACTTTAAGGTGACATCCATCTACAGGATAAAGACAGTACTGGACGAGGGAAGTTTTAGAGAGATATGCCAGACTGTAAAAAGCGCAGACCCGTTGGGCTTTCCCGGATATACGGAAAAACTGTCTTCAGTCAGAAAAGACACGGGACTCAGAGAAGCCGTCATAACAGGCACAGGCAGGATAGACGGAATAAAGACTGCGGTATGTATGATGGATAACAGATTCCTGATGGGAAGCATGGGAACTGCGACGGGAGAGAAGATAACCAGGTGCTTTGAGTTCGCTACCAGAAAGAGACTTCCCATGGTGATATTTTCTGCTTCGGGAGGCGCAAGGATGCAGGAAGGAACTCTATCGCTGATGCAGATGGCGAAGACTTCTGCCGCCGCGGCCAGACACGGTGAAGCAGGATTGTTGTTCATATCTGTCATGACAAACCCGACTACGGGAGGAGTCACAGCAAGCTTTGCAAGCCTCGGAGATATAATATTCGCAGAACCGGGAGCGCTCATAGGATTTGCAGGCCCCAGAGTCATACAGCAGACCATAGGCCAGTCTCTTCCGGAGGGTTTTCAGAGCTCTGAATATCTTCTCCAACATGGTTTCGTTGACGCTATAGTAGAACGAAAGGACATGAAATCGGCCATAGCAAAGATGTTGTACGCTCATCAGAGAAAGCGAGGGGAAGGATGACTATCAAGGGTAAGACGGCTGCAGACAGGATAAAGATCGCAAGAGGAAGCGGCAGACCTACGGCTATCGAATACATAGAGTATATCTTTGATGATTTTTTTTGCTTATCGGGCGACAGGCTCCACGGAGAAGACGCCAGCATAACAGGAGGAGTCGCATTTCTTAACGGCAGCGCCGTGACTGTCATAGGCCATCAGAAGGGAAGGGATCTTGAAGAAAACGTCAAGTGCAGATTTGGTATGCCCAGTCCCGAAGGCTATAGAAAGACTCAGAGGCTCATGAAGCAGGCCGAAAAGTTTAACCGTCCGGTAATAACTTTCGTAGATACTCCCGGAGCATATCCTGGGATAGAAGCAGAAGCGGGAGGCCAGGGGGAGGCTATAGCCTCTTGCATAGCGCTGATGAGCAGACTGAAGGTTCCGGTGATCTCCGTATTCATAGGCGAAGGCGGCAGCGGCGGAGCATTGGCTCTGGCGGTGGCAGATAAGGTGATAATGCTGGAAAACAGCGTCTTTTCTATTCTATCGCCGGAAGGGTTTTCCAGCATCTTATGGAAAGATCCGTCCAGGTGGGAAGAAGCATGCAGTCTCATGAAGTTTACCGCCGCAGATCTTAAAGATATGGGCATATGCGATAAGATACTCCCAGAGCCAGAAGGAGGAGCGCAGGAAGACAGGACTGCTGTCTTCAAAATCGTAAGGAGCGAACTGATAAAGACTCTATCGGAACTAAATCGTGAAAGCAGTCATAAGATCGCAGAAAAGAGATACAGAAAATTGAGAAACATGGGAAAAATAAACAGTAAAAGAAAGGCGGATATGGGATAAGTGGCAGGTATCAGAATAATAGGAACCGGGAGTTTTCCGGGAGATAAGATCGTTACAAATTCCGATATGGAAAAGATTGTAGACACCAGCGACCAATGGATAGTATCCAAGACAGGGATACGCTCCAGATATTTCGCCGATAAACTTACCAATGCAGATATGGCGTATGAAGCTGCGGTGAAGGCGTTAGACGACGCAAAAATCACGGCAGAAGACATTTCCGTATGTATAGTATGCACGTTTACCCCGGACGATCACACGCCGGGAGTGTCCTGTCAGGTGGCCGGAAAGCTTGGAATACAGGAAAACGCCCTGAGCTTTGACCTTAACGGAGCGTGTTCGGGTTTTATCTACGGATGCGTAACGGCAGAGGGAATTCTTTCCTCAAGGGGAGGCGGATATGCTCTCGTAATAGGAAGTGAAAAAATATCGCCTCTGATAAATATGCAGGACCGGTCTACCTGCGTGCTCTTCGGAGACGGCGCCGGGGCTGCGGTCGTTGAATACGATAAGGATGCAAAATTTGTCTATCATACGGGATGCGTACCGGACAGAGACGTCCTGGGCTGCGACGGAAAGTCTCATCATATAACGATGGAGGGACAGGAAGTCTATAGATTCGCCGTCAGCAAGGCGTCTTTCAGTATTGCGCAGCTGATGAAAACAGGTGATATCTCCGATGACGATATAGACTATTACGTGTGTCATCAGGCCAATGAGCGAATCATCGACAATATCGCCAGAAGAGTATCGAAAAAGACTGATAAATTCTTTAAAAACCTCTACGGTTACGGAAATACGTCTGCCGCCAGCATACCTATAGCGCTGGCAGAGATGAATGAAAAAAGCCTGCTGGGAGAAAGGAGCAGATTGTTATGCTCCGGATTCGGGGCCGGCCTGACTTACGCAAGCCTGTACGTTGAGTATCATAAAAAAGGTAAAAAATATGAAGATAAATGAAATTTTAAATATAGAATTCCCGATCCTGCAGGGAGGAATGGCCAATATAGCCACCGGAGAATTTGCGGCGGCCATATCTGAGTCAGGAGCCCTGGGGATCATAGGAGCCGGAGGCATGAGTGCGGAGGAATTGAGAAACCAGATAAGGATATGTAAGAACCTCACTGATAAGCCTTTCGGCGTAAATATAATGCTCATGAATCCGCAAGCCGAGTTGATGGCTGAGATAGTCGCAGATGAGAAAGTCTGTGCAGTCACCACAGGCGCAGGAAATCCGGGCAAATACATAGAAAATTGGAAAAACGCCGGGATCAAAGTATTTCCCGTAGTATCGGGAACAGCTCTCGCCAGGAGGCTGACGGCCTCGGGAGCCGACGGAATAATTGCGGAGGGCTGTGAAAGTGGCGGGCATATAGGAGAACTGACTACTATGGCCTTAGTTCCGCAGGTCTGTGACGCCGTAGACATACCGGTCATAGCGGCAGGAGGCATCGGAGGCGGCAGGCAGATGGCGGCGGCCTTTGCTCTTGGAGCCTGCGGAGTGCAGGTGGGAACCTGTCTTTTAGTGAGCGAAGAATGTCCGATACATGCCAACTATAAACAGGCGGTGCTGTCTGCAAGAGACAACAGTACTGCCGTCACAGGCAGAAGCGCGGGAGCTCCTGTGAGAGTACTTAAAAATTCCATGACGAGAGAATATTGCGAGCTGGAGAAAAGGGGAGCCGATCTGCTGGAGCTTGAAAAGTTCACCTTGGGATCATTGAAGAGAGCAGTCTTTGAAGGCGATACGAAGAGGGGATCGCTGATGGCAGGACAGGTCGCTGGCATGATGAAAGAAATACTTCCGGCCAGAAAGATATTTGAGAATATGATAGAGGAATATAAAAATGTCAGTCTCATATAGTTCTCACAGCCCATTGCTCAGACTAAAACATCCCCTCATACAGGGAGGAATGGGTGTAGGTATCTCCATGGGAGGTCTTGCCGGCGCAGTGGCCAGAGAAGGAGGCATGGGAGTTATCTCCACCGCCAATATAGGGTTCAGAGAAAAAGACTTCTGGGATTCCCCCGATGAAGCGGCTAAGCGCTCTCTGCAAAGAGAGATCAGAAAAGCCAGGGCGATTTCGGGCGGCAGGGGACTTTTGGCTGTTAATATCATGGTAGTCACAAGCAATTATCACAAGATGGCGGAAATAGCTGTCGAAGAAGGAATCGACGCAATCATTTCCGGAGCAGGTCTGCCTCTTGCTCTGCCCGATCTTATAAAAAACGAGAAAGTCATGGCCGCTCCTATAGTTTCAAGCGCCAAGGCGGCCAGAACTATAATAAATTTCTGGCATAAAAGATACGGAAAAACTCCCGATTTCATCGTGACTGAAGGAAGCATGGCCGGAGGCCATCTGGGCTTTGGCAGAGAGGAACTTCTGAGAGGAGAATGTGACAGCCTTGAGAAGATAGTATCTGATATAAAAGGCGAATATCCTCATATACCAATATTTGCGGCGGGAGGAGTTTTTGACAGAAATGATATTGAAAAAGTCATGAAAGCAGGGGCCTATGGCGTTCAGATCGCCACCAGATTTATCGCCGCCAAAGAATGTGACGCTACAGACAGATATAAGGAGATAATAATAGAGGCATCGGGAGAGGAAGCCGCCATTCTTCAAAGCCCCGTAGGGATGCCGGGAAGAGGTCTGCTTACTCCGCTGACTGAAAAGACAAAGGAAGGCGTCAGAGTTCCGCCTCAAAGATGTATCAGATGTATAAAGACATGCGATCCCAAGAACACGCCGTATTGTATAAACAAAGCTCTCATAGAGGCTTTTTGGGGCAACTATGAAGAAGGACTGTTTTTCTGCGGAAGTAACGTGGGAAGGGTAAATGAAAAGACGACAGTAAAAAAAATCATGGCGGAGCTGTTCCCCGAAGAAGCAGAAACGCTGACAGATTAGCGAAAATTATTGGAGAAAAAGATGAAAATAGGATTATTGTTCGCCGGCCAGGGAAGCCAAAGGATCGGCATGGGAAAAGATTTTTATGACAGATATGAATCGTTTAGAAAAATATTTGATCTATTGTCTGAAGACGAAAAGAAAGCTGCATTTGAAGGACCTTTGGAAAAGCTATCTGATACAAGATACACACAGCCGATAATGGTGGCTTTTGCAGCCGGAGTCACGAGACTCCTTAAAGATGAGGGTATAAAACCGGATGTTGCCGCAGGACTGAGTCTGGGGGAATATTCGGCCTTGGCAGCAGCCGAGGTATTTGAGCCTGAGAAAGCTATAGAGCTGGTGAGGTTTCGCGCAGAGGAGATGTATAAGGCTTCCATAGGAGTAGACTGCGCAATGTCGGCGCTTATAGGAGCGGACAGACATATAGCGGAGGAATGTTGCGCTCTCGTATCAGAGGAGACGGGAGAGATCGTTCAGCCCGCAAATTATAATTGCCCCGGCCAGATAGTGATATCCGGCGAGGCCGGCGCGGTGGCGGCAGCCTCTGAACTGGCCTTAGCCAGAGGAGTCAAAAGAGCCGTGGCTCTGCCGGTCAGCGGCCCTTTTCACACTGAGTTCATGAGACCGGCGGGAGATGCGCTTAATGAGGCATTTAAAAGAGCAGCCTTTGAGGAGATGACATTTCCTGTGATATTTAATGTCTTAGGAAGAAAAAAGAAAGATGAAGAGACCATAAGCGATCTGCTGATACGTCAAGTATCTTCCCCCGTACTCTTTGAAGATTCCCTGAAATCCATGGAGGCAGAGGCGGTGGATATAATGATAGAAATCGGTCCAGGCAAGGCTCTTTCAACCTTTGCAAAGAAAACCTGCAGAGGCATAGACATGTGCAATATAGATACGGCTGATGACTTTGAAGAAGTCATCCGAAAACTTAAAGAAACCATGAGGGAGGAACGTCCATGAAAGGAAGGACAGCCATAATAACAGGAGCCAGCAGAGGTATCGGCAGGGCGGCCGCAGTTAAGCTGGCCTCCATGGGAGCCGACATAGTCATAAATTATTTGGGAAACAGCCAAGCGGCTGAGGAGACAGAAAAATTATGTATAAAAGCAGGAGCATCTGTATTAAAGATCAAGGGCGACGTAGCCTGTTTTGATGATTGTATGAGGATAGCCAAAGAGACTGTAAAACGCTTCGGCAGGATAGATATACTCGTCAATAATGCAGGGATTACCAGAGACGGACTTCTTATGAGAATGGACGAAGACGCTTTCGAAGCAGTGATCGACACTAATTTGAAGGGGAGCTTTTTCATGACTAAAGCAGTCAGCAGGCAGATGCTTAAACAGCGTTACGGCAAGATAATAAATATGGCAAGCGTAGTGGGCATCATGGGAAACGCCGGGCAGGCAAATTATGCGGCCAGCAAAGCCGGGGTGATAGGCATGACAAGATCTTTTGCCCGGGAGGTAGCTTCAAAGGGTATAACCGTGAATGCAGTAGCTCCGGGGTTTATCGCAACGGATATGACGGAGGCCATGACGGAAGAAGCATATTCGTCAGTAAAAGAGAATATCCCCATGGGCAGAATAGGGACTCCCGAAGAAGTGGCAGAGATCATAGCGTTTTTAGCAGGCCCTCAAAGCGGATATGTCACCGGTCAGGTCATATGCGTAGACGGCGGAATGTGTATGAGTTGAGGAGGTAGAACATATGAAAAGAAGAGTGGTCGTAACAGGAGTAGGCGCCGTGTCTCCTATAGGAAACTGCGTCATAGAAATGTGGAGAAACGCCAGAAACGGAGTCTGCGGAATAGATTTTATCGACAGCTTTGACACTTCAAACCATAAGGTAAAGGTGGCGGGCGAAGTGAAGGGATTCAATCCTGAAGATATCATGGATAAGATGCAGGCCAGAAGGACGGCGAGATTTGTTCAGCTGGCTCTGGCTGCAGCTCATGAAGCCTTTTCGCAAAGCCGCCTGGATATAAAAAGAGAAGATCCAGCAAGATGCGGAGTAAATATATCCAGCGGGATAGGAGGACTGGGGGTAATCGAAGAAGAACACAGCAAGGGACTGAGGAGAGGGTTTGATAAAGTATCTCCTCTGTTTGTACCCATGTCCATCACCAATATGGCGGCCGGCATGGCGGCCATAGAGTTCGGATTCAGAGGAAGCTGTCAATGTATAGTGACGGCTTGCGCATCTGCTACCAACGCTGTGGGAGAAGCTTTCAGACAAGTCAGAGACGGATATCAGGACGTGATGATGACAGGCGGAAGCGAAAGCTGTATATCAGAGCTTGGGATAGGAGGATTCACTTCCATGAAGGCTCTTTGCGAGTCAAACATACCGGGCAGGGCTTCCATACCTTTCGATAAAGAGAGAAGCGGTTTTGTCATGGGAGAAGGAGCCGGCGTCATAATTTTGGAGGAATATGAACACGCAGTGAAACGAGGCGCTACAATCATAGCAGAAGTTTCGGGATATGGAGTAAGCTGCGACGCCCATCATATGACTGCGCCTTTGGAGGACGGAAGCGGAGCCGCAGAGTGTATGAGAAAGGCCCTTGAGGATGCCGGCATAAAGAAAGAACAGATAGGATATATAAACGCCCACGGAACGTCTACGCCTATGAATGATAAGTGCGAAACTAAAGCTATAAAAGAAGCTTTCGGCGATCACGCCTTTAAGCTGGCTGTGTCATCTACGAAATCGATGACAGGACACCTTCTTGGAGCTTCCGGAGGAATAGAGGCGATATTGGCGCTGCTTGCAGCAAAAGACGGATTTGTACCGCCTACTATAGGATACAAAGTTCCCGATCCCGAATGTGATCTGGATATAGTGGCAAACCAGGGCCGGAGCATGAATATAGAATACGCAATGTCTAATTCGCTGGGATTCGGAGGACACAACGCGTCAGTGATTTTCAGGAGGATATGATATATGGAACTAAAATCGGATGAAATCAAGAAGATCATTCCCCACAGGTATCCTTTTTTGCTGATAGACAAAGTGACTGATATGAAGCCGGGCGAGTGGGTAGAGGCGATAAAATGCGTATCTGCTAACGAGATGTATTTTATGGGACATTTTCCGCAGAAACAGATCATGCCGGGAGTTCTCATAATAGAAGCCTTAGCTCAGGCGGGAGCGGTAGCCATCTTGTCAATGCCTCAGAACAAGGGTAAAGTAGCCGTGTTCGGCGGAATAAAGAACTGCAGGTTCAGACGGCAGGTCACACCGGGAGACGTTTTGCATCTATACTGCGAGATCTCGCAGATAAGAGGTCCCGTCGGTTTTGGCAAGGCTGTGGCAAAGGTAGACGGAGAGATAGCTGCCCAGGGAGAGATAACTTTTGCCATAACGGAGTGATCTTTTTTGAAAAAGACTCTTACAAGGACCTTGTGAAAAATGTAATTGAAGAATACTTGTGTTTTTGATAAAATGAAGGCGGAGGAATTGTATATCATGTTAGAAGAGAGATTTGCGGAGATCTATACTAAATTCAAGATCAGCCTTTATGCTAAGGTATTCAAGCAATTTGACGACAATCGAGACGGACTGTCGGCAGTAGAAGTGTTCTGCGTAGAGGTCATATACGCCCTTGGCAATCCTACGGTAAATGAATTTGCTACTTTCTGCAAATTCTCAGCGCCTAACGCCGCATACAAGATCAACAATCTGGTGCGAAAGGGATATATAACAAAGGAGAGAAGCCTTGCGGACAAGCGGGAGTACCATCTGGACGTTACGGAAAAATATATGCAGGATTACGGCATAACATATGATTATATGAATGTGGTAATGCGTAGAATAAGAGAACGCTTTTCGGCGGCTGAGGTCAAGGAGCTGGAAGGTATACTTGACGTCATATCCGGAGAGCTTATGCCGGAGGTAAAGATCAACAGAAAGTTTGACGATAAGGCTTAGGAGACTGTCAAAGAACATGTATACATAATTTTTCCAAAAAAGACAAAAATAGATATTGACATAAGCAAAAAAGAGTGCTAATATAACAAAGCTGTCACCGCAAAGCGGGGCGGCGGGACAACGAAAAAACTTGAAAAAGTTAGAAAAAAGTTGTTGACAACAAATTGGCAATATGCTAATATGTTAAATGTTCGGCTGCAAGGCCGGACGGCGGGAAAAACCCGCAAGAACCTTGAAAACTTCATAGTATGGAAATTTAGTCAAAGAGAAGAAATTCTCAAAACTAAAAAGAAACAATCAGCAAAAGTGTAAGAGCTTTAAATGAGAGTTTCCGACAATTTCTTAAGAAACAATAATTCGAGAAAACGAATTAAAACGCAAAGTTTTGCGTTTATCCTATAGGGATAACTTTTAAGAAGAGATAGTAGAGGCGAGAGCCTTTAATATATCATTTTAACAAAGAGTTTGATCCTGGCTCAGGATGAACGCTGGCGGCGTGCCTAACACATGCAAGTCGAACGGAGTTACTTTGGTGAAGTTTTCGGACGGATCTGATTTAACTTAGTGGCGGACGGGTGAGTAATGCGTGAGCAACCTGCCCTTCAGAGGGGGACAACAGTTGGAAACGACTGCTAATACCGCATAATGTATCCGGGAGGCATCTTCTGGATACCAAAGGAGAAATCCGCTGATGGATGGGCTCACGTCTGATTAGCTAGTTGGTGAGGTAACGGCTCACCAAGGCTGCGATCAGTAGCCGGACTGAGAGGTTGAACGGCCACATTGGGACTGAGATACGGCCCAGACTCCTACGGGAGGCAGCAGTGGGG